>ENA-OXVM01000119-OXVM01000119.1-human-gut-metagenome-genome-assembly--contig:-NODE-119-length-34988-cov-68.9806_pt1 | contig 34988 bp, 30 predicted proteins | sample MGYA00249574_ERZ652691 | MGnify/ENA primary metagenome ERZ652691 (study PRJEB26925, sample SAMN05826508) | human gut metagenome | biome: ENVO:2100002; feature: ENVO:00000062; material: ENVO:00002003...
CTCCTTATTAGTTGGTGTAATATGCAGTGTAGTTGGATTAACCGATATATTATAGGATTTGACTACTTCCTTTAATTTTACATGAACTTGGGTAACTTTAGTCGGGTCTCCCACACTTCTAAAATAATAAGTCTGATTACCTATAGTGGCATTAAAAATAGTGCCATTTTCATATTTCTTGTAACCCCAAGTATTACCATCTCCAGATACCTGATACCTTAAGTCGGCATTTTGATAATTACTAGAGACTGTAACCTTAATAGGTACAGAGGTTATATACCCAGGCTGAATAGTGTTTATATTTGGGTCTACAAAATCGGCTGTTATCAGATAATTATCATTTATATTAAAACCATAATCAATAGTAGCTCCTACATGATAAGGCTTAAATCTATCGATTATATTTTCTATAGCTTTTCTGAACTCTATAAATTCTCCCGAGTTATTTGAATAGCCATGTCCAGTTATATGGAAGGTTACATTGATACATTGACTACAACCGTAAATGTTATCAAAGTTAGATTTATCATAATACTGATCTTGGTCAAAGTAAGGATGTGTTTTTAACCAACCATCATAACCTGATTTAGCGGGGTCATCAATGGTACAGTTTAACCCATACATTCGGAATAATATTTCAAAGAACTGAGAAGTACCTCGTATCTTTATCAGAGATATAGAATACTTGAGTAAATCTCTTATCTGTTTAGTAGTTAAAGCTAAAGCCCCTTTCTTAGGTAAAATCCATTTAGACTTAAGGCTATTTAATTCAGCTTCACTTAACAACCCATTATAATAAGTTTTAAAAGCCCTTTCATCAATATTATTCCACCTTGCAAAGGGTAATTGCCCAAAGCTTTCCCAGAGGTAATTCAAATAAATCTCTGGACAGGTATCAAAGTCAGTTATTCCTAGTAAACTCTCAATATCTGCGGATATATTATCTTGAAAATAACTTCCACAAATTTCTAGGAACCTTTCTAAGATACCCTTTCCATCTACCTTATAAGTGTCTTGGTCTTTATATTCAAAAGGTAGGAAATCTATAAGTTTCTTAAGGTCTATCATATTAAACAGTTTCGTGAACAGTTAAAGTTAATTGAGAAGATTTCTGGAATACAGGTAAGTTATATCCAGGATCTTCATAATCCATATTAGGTTCTGAGATAGTAATAGAATAACGATATCCCTGTTGATAGCCATTTGCTTGTATGTCCAAAGAGAAAGTGATACCATTATTTTTATCAGTGATGTTTATAGTACTACCTACAGAGCCAGTAGTTTGGAATCCTCCACTTGAAGCTTTTACAGTATATGAATTGCTACCAGTAAAGTTTATAAAATAGGTCATGGACCCATTAGCTTTCTCTAATTTAAACTGACCAAGAAGTAATTCCTTGTTACCATATATGGTAACAGGCCAAGGTTTAATATAGAACTTCTTTATATGTAAGTAATCTACCGTAGATAGGTTATCAATCAAAGCATAAATATCTGAGATTCTTACTTTGCCCCCAATCTCGGAGTTCTCAATAGAATAAGCATTGTATAAGGCATTCAGAACTTGAGCTTGGATTTCGTTGGTCTTATAAGATTTCTTACCGGTTACTTCTATCTCTAAGGTTATATCTACTAATCCTGCAGATTTAACTTGAAGCCAAGTAGTTAAGGGGGCTCTCTGTGATAGTTGGGTATAAACCTTGTTTATCATAGCAGAATCAGCTACTCCACCATTATCAGCACTGATATATACTGTAAGCTTTCTTCCACATTCATAATCTACGGCAGCTTTATTTACTCCATCTATTAGCATAGCTAAATCTACGAAGTCCTGTTTGCTTACAGCTACTCCAAGAGTTTTAACACTCAAGGGTATATGTTCTTTTAACATACCAAAGTTCTCATAACTAGAACCTCCTCCTGCAGCATATTGATTACTAGTGGTAGCCTCAGATATAGAAGCTTTTACTATGGCTGGAGTTTGTACAATAGAACCAGCTGGTACATTACCTTGAATACCCGTGGTGATATAGAAGCTTGCTGATGTTACCTTTTGACCTGCAGAAGGTATAGAACCAAAGGTACCATCTCCAAATACTATTACGGCAACTTGGCTAGCATTGACAGTTACCATAAAATGTTTATCTGAAGGTTTAGAATAAGCAAAGGTATCTACTAAAGTCCAAGTAGTTCCATCGATGGATAATTGCATTGTACCATGCTCATAGTATTTACCATCAGGTAATTTACCTATTGTGATTTCTGGTCTACCTTCGGAAGGTATTACTAATCCTGACAACCCAGACTGATTATATTTCTCATGTTGAATCAGGGGTATTTTACAAGTAGTAACATTAGCATACCAAGTTACATCTCTAGCAGAGAGCCAGGAATTACCGTTAACATCTGTAAAGAGAGTTTCTTTTGGGATAGTTAACCTAGAAGCAATATTACTACCTGTAAGATCACGAGTTAGGATTACATCTACTGAAGCAGCTACTGCTCCTCTTGGGTGATAGTCCACCAATAAGCCATGCTTTACTACACTATCATAACGCCGAGCCGTAGATAAGAAAGATTCCCTACCCACGTTATCAATGTAATAATGAAGTACTTCAGCAATAGCTGCAAACAAAGACAGGATAATTATCAGAATATTACCCTCGGAATAATCCGTGATAAGAGTCTGACCATTCTTATCCTTGATAGTAGTAAGAGATTCGATCAGCTTAGCTTTAATCTGTTGAAAGGATCTCTGATAAGGGTTTAGCCATTTATTCGTTATCATATTAGTAAGGTTTTAAAATATTTTCAGACCTATCATAACTAATACCCAATACCTGTTGGCTACCAGTTTGATTAATTACATAACCCATCTCAATGAAAAGCTTGGTACCTTCTAACCTCATATTCAGGCTTTTAAAAGTAATCCTAGTTTCATAGGTAGAGATTGCTTTCTTTAAGAAGTCCTTTACCAAGAAAGCTAAAGCCTGGGTATTGGGTTCTTCTATACATTCCCATAGCCTAGTACCAAAATCTTCTTGCCTGAATCTTTGACCTATATCATACCAAAGGAGAGCAGATAGGTTATTATGAACAAGTTCAATATCTCCATTTACTGGATACCAACCTTTCTCTCCCTTTTCATTCTCAGTAATCCGTATTGGAAACAAAGGTCCAATACCGATAATATTAGTGTATAAGTTATTTGCCATTAGTGTACAAATTTAGAATCCTCATAATCTGTTTTATTAAAAGTAGAAAATGGTTTCGTGACTGGAGTGATAACAGGCCCACTAACTGCTGGTCCTGATTGAATACCAGAGTGGGTATGAGAATTATATTGAGCTTTTAATGATTCTATCTCTGAAACTAATTGGTTTAGTTTCTGGGTTAATTCATTGATATTGATTATCCCATCATTATTACCCTGGTTTACTATAACCTTTGAAGCATTCACATAAGCCTGAGCTTTAGAATTTATACTTACTGGGCCTTCAGCATAAATAGTAGCAGACCCATATAAGTACATCTTAAGTGACCCATCTTTATCGTTTAACCAGATTCTATTCCCATTAGGTGTAACTATACCCATAGTATCGGGATCATCCAGGATATCAGGTATTTGGTTTTGAGCCCAACCATGATATTCCCATAGAGGTTTACTAGGATCTCCATATTCAAAGGTAATATATACTATATCACCATTCTTAGGAGCCATCATTTTAAAACCAGACCCAGTAGATCCATGTTGACCCTTTGAATAAGCCCAGAGTACTATTCCTCCCATTACTTCAGGTATAGCCACTTTTATACGATTCATATGATCGGGGTCTGTGTTATTAACTACCATGGCCCTGTACACTGAATAGTATCTTCCCAAGGATTCTAATCCTTGTTCAGTTATTGTTTTTGCTGATTCATAAGCCATATTATTCAGTTTTAGAAAAGTCTTGGTTCATCTGTTTAATAATGTAATCTATATTGAAATTATACTTTCGATATACATCCTTAGTAGCTTCTACCTTTTTACGTTTAACATTAGTAATGGTAACTACATCTTCTCCATCTTTACCTGTAGATTGGTATACAGTTCTTTCTACTTCTATGATGCCATCATTACCTTTGGTAGGAGTATTAGCATTCTGTTCCCTATAGATAATCATATCTTGAACAAACTTTCTTTGTTCTTCGGTATTACCATCCAAGGCTTTGAAGGCTTCATATTCTGCCTTAGTAGCATTTATGGTAAAATCAGAAGAATGAGCATCTCCAGCTTTATTTTTACCTACATCAGTAGTTCCTTGACTTCTGGCATTATTAGATACCACATCTTGAGTATTAATATTACCAGCAGCAACTTGAAAGCCAGCGGTTCCATTATTCCTAACTAATTCTAAGTCAGTAATATATCCTGTACCAGCATCCATTCTATGAGTACATTTCTTTATATACCAATATCCTGACCACCTTTTACCAACGTTCAAAAGCTGAAGTACCATTGAGGTTTTTAATGAAGGTCTTCCTACTACTTGCATTTGACAGATTAGTTTTTTCTCAGTTATCTTTAAACCGCCATTAGCATTTATCCTCATTGCTCTTTCTCTATTACCTACTCCTCCAGTTCTATCATATAAGTTAGTAAGAGTTTTCCAAGCGGGTACCTTCAAAAGCTGTTTTACTTTTTTGAATACCTTTACTCTGCTTCGATAATACCCATGATTATCTCCAGGACCTCTACCAGCTTGGACTGGGTTATAAGTTTGAGGATAATATGATTCTTCATGAAGAGTTAAAGGGTAGACAATGATATTTGGGTCTTCTTGCATTTTAGCTAATCCCTCCTGAGTTTTCCTTTTCTCGGCATTCAGTTCAGTCATACTATTCACACGACTAGAAGACTTTAATTCCCCAGAAGAATACGAACGAGGGTCTTCCCAGACTTCAGTCCATACCTCTGTGTATTTATTTTTGAATACAAAATTTAAACCTTGGTATACTTGTTTCATTGCAGAAGTAAGATCCATTCCTCCCGCTACTAGTGCATCAATAGAAGATTTTATATTTGTTAGTTCTCCTTTAGTATAAGCTTCCTCTAGCATTTGAGAAGTGGCATCCCTTAATTCTGTATCAGACATAGACTCTAATCCACCGCCTGCATCTAAATAACCCGTACCTTTAGCATCATATTCTTTCTTAGCAGATTCAGTCTTTAGTCTTTGAGCTTGTTTTTTGGAAGCCAATTCTTCATCTAAGGATTTCAGTCTACCATCTTTCCATTTCTCTACTTTACTATCAACATGGGGTTTTAAAACTTCTGGAGATCTATGAAACAATCCCGGGCTTTGTACATTTACTATAGATAAGGCATCTAATTGTAGTGGGTCATGTAGGATCTCATTTTGTTGGTCATCAATGTAACTTACCTGGATTTGCATTTGCTTATCCTCAGGTTTTATGGTATTACCCACTTGCATCACTTTCTGCTTAGTAGACCTCTGAGTAGTAAAAGATACTCTTAATACTTCCCCATTTTCAGCTTGGAATATGTAGGTATGATGAGGGGATTGTTGAAACTTACGGTTATGTATGTAAATTACTCCATCCCTACTATCTATATACCAAGGCCCATTACCATAGGCAGCCATCTTAGCTTCTAGTTGAACTAGAACATTGTTACCTATTGTACCTAAGTTAGAATTAAGTACTTCAGCTAAATCGTCTGGCATACCCACTTGACCTATGCCACTAAACTGATTAGCATATAGGATGGTACCCTGTACTTCAGGAGTAACTTCTGTGGGTACCTGTATAGCTTCATAAGCTTGATTACTTATTATATTTGCCATTACTCAAACCTTTCTATTATTACTCCAACGTTTAATCCGCATCCTGAATCCAAGAATTTAACCATACTATCATCTGTATCCTCAGTAGGTTTATGAGGTGGCATAAACCTAAGGTGATTCGTACCATCGATACACTTGATAGTTATATGGGTACCTGTAGAATCAAAGATACAATCGAAATCTCTTACTTTGATATTTATAGCTGGGCTTGATACAAATGTACCATCACTAAAAATATATCCCCACTGTAAGAAGATATTTCTATTTTCCTGTAAAGCTTCTACATCTACAGTATCTGGATTACCAGTATCAATAGCTATTGTAGCTAAGTTTTCTTTTTCTTCATCATATACATATGACCAGCTACTTATATACGCTCCTAAAGGTATACCAGTAAGAGGGTTCATAACTGGTATACCTTGATTATCAAAAATGGCTAGGTAGGGAGTACCTGTGCCTTTATATAATATGGGGTTATTTGCTTTAACTTCCATAAGCCGGTATCATTAATACCATTCCATCTTTTAATTCAGTGAACGGATTTATTATATTATTATACTCAGCAATAACATACCATTTACCAGAATCCCCATAATACCTATAAGCGATATTCTGTAAAGTTTCACCCTCTTTCAAGGTATGTTGAAAATCATTAGGAGAAGATGGTATAAGTAAAGGGTAGGATTCTAAAGAATAATCCCCATCACCATAATTCAGAGTAAATCCATTATCGTATGGACTTGCTCCAACTAAATAAGAAGTTATATCCATGGTTACTTGATTTTATCGGTTGTAAAAATACCCACAGTCTTTTCTGCAGCTTTACTTTTAACAATATCTTCATAGGATAAACTATATGAGCTTACTCGTTTAAATATTAATTCTTGAGTAGCAGTAGCAGGATACAGATTTAGATCTTCCCTTATATCTACTGAGCCTTTCATACGTTGTCTAGAAGCATTTCTAAAATTAGAAAGAGAATAGGTAGCAGAAGTAAGTATATAATAATGACCCTCAAAAGTATCAGAATTTCCCCACTGAATCTGTAATATTGGTGGAGCTGCTTGATAGGCATTGGATTTACTCCAGGATTCTAATAACCTACATTTAGTTAATACTTCAGCAGGATTATCTGGATCATCACAGTACCAAGATACATTGAATTGTACAATATCTTCTGAACCAGTATAATGATACATAGGAGTATTTCTACCCATAGACTTAATGGTAGCCCAAGTTGTTTCTCCTCTAAAGTCAAAGCTCAGAGGTCTATTCTGTAAAACAATATATTGATATGGGCTAACATTAGTATTATAAATGATTACCTGGTTCAGTTTTCTTATATCTTGACTTACTCCATGAAGTTTATTGTTTTCTACTACAGTCCTACCTTGAGCAGGATCATCTCGGTCAATCTTAATGTTTCCATGCTGAAGTTGTAATCTCCTAATGCTTTGAAGAGAACTGTTAAGTATGAGGTTCTTGGAAGATCTCTCTCTTTCTCCCAAAGCCCCATTAGGATTAAACAATTTACCTCTAGGAGCAGTATCCTTAGGTAAACCCGAAGTTAATCGGTTAAGGTGTATCTTAGCTCTCCACAATTTATTTATGGGACCAGTAAGTACTCCAGCAGTATCTTGGGTAAGATTATTATACTTCTTAACAACCTTACCTGCTAGTTTTCCTAATATTCTTGCCATAATTTAAGGTATTAGTCCAATTTGAGTAGCATAATTAACTCCTAAAGTTTCACCCGGAGCTACAGAACCAACGGAAGCCCCATCAATAGTAATGTTAACGGTACCATTGGGTTTATCATTTAGTAAAGCTGCCCTGATAGCTCTTGCCATTTTCTCGGTTAAGTATTCATCACTAGTTAGAGTTTCCTTTGATAGATTATTAGAATCGGTGTTCTTATTCAATGAGTCTATTAACCTAGGTAAATAATCTGCTATAAGAGGTAATGCTATACCAATAGCCATCCCCCAAGGACCTCCCAAGAATCCAGCCAACCTACCAAATATGCCTTTCATACCTAACCTAGCAGCAGGCCCTGTTCCTGGAGGTACTGTAGGTTTAGGGGTAGCTCCGCCAAGACCTCCTAATACTGGGCCAGGTATTCCAAACTTCTTAATGGGTTTACCATTAGGTCCATACCAACCTCCTCTAGGTCCAGCAGTCCAACCAAATGCCATTGCCTTTTGAAGGTAATATTGTTCCCTCATAATCCGAGTGATATGTATTAATCGGGTTTCTAATACTGCAGCTGCAGAGGCAGATTTACTAACCCCACTTGCTGTAGCCTGAGATTGGGTATTAGTTTGTTGCATATAAGTAGAAAGCATTCTACCAGTAGCAGCCAAGTACCTATAGCCATTTACTACTAAAGCTGTAATTGAACCCCAAGCAATAGCTTTAACTACTATCTGACCTCCTAAAGTACCAGCTATTCCCTGTACCCCTTGGGATATCTTAGTGAATACAGTTAATATTGGGTTAAAGACATCAGCTAAAGTTGAACCTATATTCACTACTAAGTTTTCAAAGTTAGATTTGAAAGCTTCAATGATACCTTGTGGAGTCTTTAATCTTTCCTCAGTAACCTGTTCTACTATGCCAGAGTTCTTATCGTATTGTTCTAGGATCTTAGTCATCTTATCAGAACCAGACACCATATTTCTAATCTGATTAGAGATATCACGAGTACCTCGAACTCCGAAGATATTATAGAAAGCTTTAGTTCTTTCCAGAAGTGGTTTGTTCATAAGAGCTTCTCCAAACTTACGATATACCTTATCTAATCGAATAAGATTACCTTCAGCATCAAAGAAATCTTGTGGACTTAAACCTAAACTAGTTAATGCACTAAAACCTTTCTTTTTCTGGTTGGCTAAAGAAAGTTGCAAATAACGGATCATATTTGCTAATGCAGTACCAGCAGATGAACCCTGGATACCCATATCTCCCAATACACCAATAGCTGCAGCAGTCTGTCTTAAGTCATATCCTGCATTAGCCATATCAGCTCCAGCATAGGTAATAGCTTGAGCCAAATCAGTAAGAGACATATTGGCATTAGTTACAGCAGTATATAAGTCATCTGTAACCTTAGTAGCTTGTTGAGAAGGTATGATATACATTGACATGATATTAGTCATCAAGTCAGCTACACCTCCTTTACCTCCAAGGGGTTGACCAAGGATAGATGCTAACTTAGCTGCAGGTCCGGTCATATCTTTTATCTGTTCTACTGTATTACCTGCCATTGCTAAGTACCTTTGACCAGAAGCAATATCGGCAGCAGTTAACGGAGTAACAGCATTGATTGCTTGAGCTAATTGCATCATTTCAGTTTGTTGCTCAGCTGTAGCTCCTGCAATCTTTGAGGCCATGAATATAGTATCTTGGACCTTAGCAGAATACTGATAAGCTTCTGCCATGCCTCCAAGGAATTTCATACTGTTTTGTACAGCATTACCTGCACTCATCTGAATAGCCCTGTTCCAGTCATTCATATCATTCATCATATTGTTGAATGATTGCGAAATTTTACCGGTTTCAGAGCTAAACTTATCTCGGAGTACCATTGATACCCCGACTTCTACTAAACTTTTTGTATCTCCTATCATGTTGACATTTTCTTCTTCATTTGTTTATAATAATTCTCAGCTATGAGTAGGAATTTCTTTCTTTTACGAACGGGTAGACACAAAAAGGTGAGATAGTCTAAGACTATCTCAGCCCGAGTAATGTATATGTAATCTTCCTCTAAATTATATCTCCCGTCAAGTAGAAAAAATCAGGAGCAGCCATAATTGGGTAATCCATCATGTTCCCAGTTTCTGGGTTTTCGATTTGAGTATATCCATGGAAGATTGGGTCTACTGTATTTACCAACCGATGAATTTCTGCCATATCCCTTGATGAGAATAGAGAGAAGTTTTCTACTTTCTCAAATTTATCATCCACCTTTAACTTAAGGTTACGAAGAAGAAGAGTAGAGTGTCGAGTAAGTTTACTTGGTGAAAGCTGAACCATCTGAGACTCTTTTTCTCCATCCATCAATTCAAATTGGATTACCTTACCTGAGTTCAATTCCTCTGTATATTGCATAAGGGTAAATCCATCTTCTCCTTTTCTTCCCGGGTAGTAAGGAATGGCATTGGGTTTTTCTTCCATCTCTTGTTCTGTAGGAAGTACTGCATAATCGAAAAGAAATTCTCTCAAGTCCTGAGAGTAAGTTACAGAATCCTTGTTATCCCATTTATAGGTAAATTCTACTTCTTCTCCCAGTGAGAAGATTCGAGAATTGAATAGGATACAGTATCTATCCAGCAAAGGTAACTTAAGAGCATCCTCTATGGTTAATCTACCTGACTTAGTAGCATTCGTTTTAACTACTATTGCTGAAATATACTTGGTAAGATTCATAAGATTCTTTGAATCTACCGGGTTGGTGATAATTTCTTCATCTTCACCATTCTGCTCTCTGATTTCAAAAAGTCTACCAGAAGGAGCAGTGAATACTAAGGTTCTTAGTGTCATATCCATTTTATCTAATTTTTAAAAGTTCATAATTTCATAGTAGCGGTAAGTATCAACAAGAAAGGGGTGAAACTCCTTATCTAGGAATCCCACCCCTCCACCTAAAACTCTAGTAAGAAAATGACTAAGAGAGTTAATACTTATCGCAAGTACCGACAGAAAATTCGATATTTTCTATTGTGTTTTCTGAAGCCATACGATCTAAGTCAAGGCCAGTTACTTTACAAGGCCAAACTTCTTCAAGCAGCCAAGTATTTAGGACAGATACTCCATCTTCTGCAAGTTCATTTACAATGGCAGTTTCCCAATATTCACTAGGAACTAATCCACCTCCAGCTATCATATCTTGGCAGGAGTATAGCCAATCTTGAAGCCAGGTATCTGAACCAGCAGTAGTTAAAAGTTTCTCTACTACCAGATTACCTACGGTAACTCTACCGGCAGTTTTTACATCTCTGTTTACATCACCATGAGCAACCTGGTCAATCTCAATATCTGGAAGTTGGCAAGTCTGGAATAGATATGTATTGATAGGATGTTTTGGGAAAGAGATGCTCCATAGGAATTTCTTTCTAGGATTCTTTACTTTTGCTCCCATGTTTTATGATTTTAATGTTATTCGTTTTCTGAAATATTAACTGATTTAGAAGCTGCATCGATTACAATGTTAATTGTAATTTCTTGCATAGGAACAATATCCTTATACTTCAGGATTACTTTATATTTACCCTGACGGACATCAGCTTCATTATTTACGGAGAGTTCTGAATAAGAGCCAGCATCTTGGTCACCCATCCATATATACTCTGACATAGCATTTTCATCTACCAGATTATCTAGGATTGGTTTTACCTCAAGATAGATATTCTTCCAAGTACCCCAGATATTGGGCTCTTCCAAATACTTATTCAATATAGGACGAAGAGTCTTCTTCAAGTACAAATTCAACCTTACAATTGAAAGGAATCTTTCTGAATCTTGTTTTACTTGAGAAGAGAAGCAATGCCATAACATGGTTTGTTTACCAGAAGACGGAGTATCTTTGATTACAATCATGTTGGCATACATCTGAGCCAATTCGTTTAGTTCATTATAACGAGAATCACTACCATAGTTAGGACTTACTGGGCCCTGACCATCATAGATTACTCCACGATTCATACCGGCAAATGACTTCCAAGGTCCATAGTTAGAAGCAGAAGTATCACCCAAACCGAAGATAGTACCCAATACATCTGAATTAGTAAGTAATCCGAATTCATTGTAGTACTTGATACCACCTGCAAAATAGGCCGCATACCTAGAGTTACCGATACTACCCAAACAGTTATTAATCCAAGTGATAATGCTCTGCTTATTTCTAGGCTGAGTTCCCTCAGAATAATGGGTAGTATATTTAGGTACTTCGATGTAATAGGTATATTCTTGCAATTCAGCACACATATCTTTAGCAGCCTTATGTACTTTTAAAACATCTTGATCTGTTTTCAGATGTTGATGAATATGAGAACAAGCTAGCTGATAAACATCTGTGTAATCCTTTACCAAATCCAGAGAAGCAATCCATTCATCTGCAGTTGGGTCAGCACCAGCAGTACCCAGTGTACCATTGAACATAGTCTCAGTATTAGTTGCTTCTTTACCTCCAACTTGGATAGTTAGTGGATTCTCGGTTTGGTCAATTGAAGTCTGAAGCCAAGCTACCAAGTTTTCGAAAGATTTAATCTTATCGGTAGTAGTTACCATCTTAGGTTCCAGGTATGCAGAATTACTAGCAAAGTTACTTAAAGCCAGGTAATCTACAGAAGTTTTATTCTGAGCATCCTTAGTTTTATAAGTAATTACCGGACCTGATTCCAGGATAGAACCATTGGCATCATATATGTTATAAAAGATGGTATTCACTGATTTAGAAAAACCCACTTTAAAGGTTTCTCCAGAACCAATAGGATCACCATACCCTTTGGTTACCAAACCAAAGCTTACATTAGTACCTCCAGAAGTAAATTTCATTACTTCAGAAGCTTGAACTTCTCCAGGTATAGCAGAAGCTAATTCAATCTCATCTTCTTCTAATACTCTAGAGTCTTCTGCTTTAGTAATTGTACCCTTTTTAGCACCTGCTCCCAATACACGAATAATTCTTAGCTTAGAACCTCCTACTAAAGCTTTCTCTATGTTAGATACAGAACCATCAGGTACAATCTCTTTACCAAATATTCTTTGGAATTGAGAAAAAGAAGTGATTAATTCTGAAGGATCATCATAGGGACCTTTTTCAGTTCTAGCCAAGAAACATGATACTCCTAAAAGAGGAGTAGTCTGTTGAACATTGTTGTTCTCGAATTTAAAAACAACGCTTGGTGATTTTGACATATCCTTGTGTTTTATAGGTTATACATTAATTTAATTAATACCAGTAAGTATCGTTACCTTACTGGTATTATTAGAAAATTAATCCTCTTTATTCTTAAATAAACCTCCGATAGCCTTAATCACATCATAGAAACCACATCCTGATAAACCAGCAGCTAATCCATAAATTAATACCTGGTAGAAAGGGTAGTTTTCCAATAGAGGAGTAAGTTGTAATCCCCAAGCTATAAGACATACAAGAATACCCACTAAGGCAGATATACCAATCTTAGCAAGTTTGTTGTCTTTGATAGCTGGGATTACCTTTAGTATCTGAGTAACCAAGGATGATACCAAAGTTACTATACCCGTAAAGGTACCAAGATTGATTACGAATTCTGAACCAGTTGAAGGTTCTACTCCTGCAGCAAACAATGACACTGGTAAAATGAGTGCCATCAGCATAAACACTAACTTTTTCATTTTAGTAAATTTTTAGTTAAACATGTATATTGAGATTGAGCATCTCCTCGTCCTTTTGGTATTCTGGTCCTAGTAAAAGACTTATATCTTTTATAGGTATTAGATCCCCCATTTCTACCAGTTTTTCTGGTATAATACCATCCTTACATACATATTGGTATACCTTTTCCAATAATCCATGGGATTCATCGGGATGGTCATAGAAATTACCAATCTCTATAAACAGATTCCCAGTAGGAGCTATCCTACCTTTATCCCATTCTTCTAAATCATTGAAGTAAGGTCTTATATACCCTCGAGTAGGTAAGGCTTCATGAAGAATAGAATGGAGTAACCTCATATCATTCTGAGTAGTTGCTACCAGATGAATATCAATAGTGATATCTTTGGTTTCATACGGGAACTCTGACATCTGATAATTGCCTGCCTCTAATTTATCTCCAATGATATATTTCTCTACTCCAATATCTCCAGGATAATAAGCAGTGCTTTCTATAGTTATCCTTGGACAAGTTTTAGGACCTCTTACATGGTTATTACCTATACCGAATAAGTAAATGAACTTATCTATTGCTTCCTTATCCTCTTGGAATCTCTTTTCATTCTCTTGTGATAAAGGTAAATAATCCTCAGGATTAAGTCCCATCTTCTTTTCTAAAAGAACATTCAATAGGCATATATAGAAGGTTCTCTCTACTATCTCTTGTGAATTTACCATAATTACCTCCTATCTTATTTTCATTACATAAGCCAATACATAGTATGGTGGCCTATTCTCATGAGCACTACCTCCTCCGGTTACTTGAGTATCTGCTGTATAACCTGAGTCAGGCCTAGTATGATTAGGGAATGGTCGTTTATTACCGTTGTCCCCCCATTTCTCCTCTTTAAACGTAATCTTATGACTATGAGGTGGTATCTGATCTAGAGTAAGAGTTACTAAAGCTTCTCCCCCCATGTTACCAATGGTATTATAATCCTGATTACTTGGATCATAGCCTACTACAAATCTACCTCTTAAGTCTGGAACACTTATATAACCAGCTTTAGTAGAAGCAGTATTATACTTATCCCCAATAGCTTTATATAATTCTGGGTATTCTGCTATACTTACCTGACTTCCATCACAAAGTACATAACCTTCAGGAACTCCAGAACCAGACCATAATTGGATAAGACCAATATCTCCTCCATCAGTGTTCTCTTTTTTATGAATAAGCTTTACTTCTTTTGTAGAACCATCCACAACTTCTACAGTTAATACCTGAATAATATCTTTATCTGTAGTATTCTTTTCTTCCGGTGTTACTGTTATAACAGTTCTACCAGAACCTTGATTCTTACTTATAGTGAATACCATTATCTTCTGTATTTCCTTATTTCTTTACGAAGTTCTCTTACTATAGTTTCCTTCAGAACCTTCTTACCACCTACTTGTTCGAAAGCTGGTGCCCATAGAGGTCTTGGAGGTAAATTACCACCTCTAGAACCATATTCCAACATGATAGCTACTTGGTTCAGTGTTCTTTTACTAGTCCTATCACCCTTTCGGGTTTTCTTAAGATTAGTAGGTATACCTACGTAAGTTCGATTCTTCTGTTTTACTATTTGTACTGATCTCAAATACTGACCCGTATAATTCAAAAGGGTATGCTCTCCATATCGTTTAATAGTATTAGCCGAGTGAGGATCCCAATGAGTTCCTCTTGGAGGATTACCTGTTCTTAGGCATTTTTTCACAAGTCTGAGAAGTTGATTGCCGAATTTCTCAGTAGCTCTATCATAAGCCTTTCTCATGATAGAAGGAGTTTCTGCAATTAACCTCTCAGCTCTAGCCTGTTCTTTTGGGTCAGTATATATCTGTAAGTCTCCTAATGGAGTACTTATAGTTATATTTACTGACTTACTTGCCATCTGGGTTTTCCTTCGGTTTATTTAAGCCAAGCGAATCCATCATAAGATTTATGGCTTGCTGTTGTGATTGTAATACTGATACTACATCCTTCCTGAATGAAGCGAATTCTTCGTTGAATTGACTACCCTTAGTTGGCTCTTTGTTTTCAAACATAGCAAGGATACTATTGCATTCCTTTACTATGTTCTCATATTTACCCACATTATTAATAATGCCAAGAGCCTGTGATCTTTGTAATGATACTTCGTTTACAATGTTACTTCCAATTAGAGTGTAGTACACGTTGTTATAAATACCCTCATTTCCATCTGAAGGTAAGTATACTGTTACCGTACCCACAGAATCTTGTAGAACAATTTCTATAAGATTAGAAAAGCCATCACCATTTTCATTAGCTCTAGGTTTACTTTCTCCTACTTTTACTACTTTAGCTTGGTCAAAGATTGGGTACATTGATCTTCTGTCTCTTTCTAGAGTAAAGACTGAATCTCCTCTTTGTAATGATTTGAATTTCATTTCTTCCATACTGCATTTTTATTGATTAGACTTAATCCCATTTGAACCATACTGGGATTCTGTTTCATAAATTCTACTAGGTTCAAGAAGTTATAGTATCCATAGATATCTATCAGTCTTTGTGCTTCATCCGCTACTCTTTTTGCTACCTCTAAATTAGGGGCCGGTAGTTGCATTTGGAGAGTAAAGGTTTGTAGTTTATTATCTTCTTCCATGTTTCTTACTAGATTAAAACGAAAAAAGGGAAATACCCGATACAGGTACCTCCCTTTCTCCTAATCAACTTTAATAGAAATTATGCAGTTTTATTACCTAAAGCCTGTACTACTGAGTTAATGATGTTCTGATCTCTTTGAGCATCAACTACTCGATTTAGTCTAGCAATCTCTTGGTCTTTTGCAGTGTTCTCAATCAAGCACTTAATCTCTTGCTGGCCTTTCATTACCTCGCAATGATTACGTTCTGCCTGAAGAGCCAATCTGTTTTCGGATTCTCTAACTAAGCCCTTAATTTCACAGCAACAATTTGACTGTTGATGTTCCATCTGGCAAAGACGATCCATAACCCGATTGAATCCTGCTCCCATTTGATCACGAGAATCCCGGATATCAGAATTAGTCTTATAACCAAGATCACAAAGGCCACGTTCAGTAGCAAAGCGATTGTTAAGTACTTCTTTACCTACACCTTCTACTTGTCTAGATACTCCTGCAACTTCAGAAGTAACTCCACGAGCAGCATCAGATATGTCTTTGTAAATACCAGCTTTTGCTTCCTGAACAGTAGATTCCACTTTTTGGATATCAGCTTTTGTGTCATTGATTTTGTCCCACACAGAAACTGCAGCAGCACCAAAACCACCACCTACTAAAGCTCCACCGACAGCACCCCAACCAGAGCCCCATCCTCGATTATTACAACATTCATCACTGTAACGATTACGGTCGGCAACCACTACAGTACCTTCACCAGATTTAACTTCCATAATGATTTAGTTTTAAAGTTAATAATTAAATTTATCTATCAATAAATGTACTAGTGTTGTGTTTAGGATTAAATTGTCTAGGTGGGCCAAGAAACATCCCAATGATGGGTATTATTCTCCTCTTCAATCCTAAAGTTACCAATTAATAACCATAAACCTCTTACAGAATTATAGGCAAATACATAAACCTCATCTCCAACCCCTCTATCCTTAGTAGTACTTTGAAGAGAATTCACAGTTATTTTACCTTCTACTGAATCTACTATAATACCTTCACGTATTAAGCTCATATTATACATAAAGTCAGAAGTATGAGGTATATTAGCCGTATCAAATAATCCCCAAGTATCATCTCGATCATTACCATTTGAAATATTTAAACTTAATTCCAATCTGAACTCTTTTATTTTTTTAGCTTCTTGAATTATTGTCAGAGTACAAGTTTTACCCGATTCTCCTTGAGTAAAAGTTATTACTCCAGTTCTAGATGAACTACTGTTATTAGTAGCTACCTTATATGTAGCACTTGCTCCCGAACCAGATATAGTGATCCAATCCACATTAGAAGATAAAGCCCAATTAAGGAATCGATTACCGTTCTTCCTAGAATATACTCTTACGGATCTATTGTATGATGAGTCTGAGTTTGGCCAACTAGAATAAGTAAGAGAAGTACTCAAAGAATCTCCTGAATTTTCTCTAATACCAAACTCATAAGTTGAAGCACTCTGTTGTACAGTTTGTACTAACTCTCTATCTAAACCATTGGGTTGATTAGCTCTAATTGTAAAAGTTCTGCCTGAAGTCTTTGAATTCTCAGGTATGGTAAGAGTTACTTCAAAGTAATATTCCCTCATATTATTAATGGGTGCAGTTACTCCAGAAGGCAAAGTAAGAGTAGGTTTAATAGCTTCAGTAGAACTTAAAGAACCATTATTGTATTTACGTACATAACTTTTTATATAAAAAGTTATATTACCTCCTTGCCCTCCAATAGGACCTATGGCTAAAATATTAGAGTTATAACCACTACTTGGTTGAGTACTATGTTCAAATAGGCCCTCATATCTAACTACAGATTTGTCTTGAGAAATCGTTAATCGAACTGGAGTAGCTGAATCATAAGTAAATTCTACTACATAAGTCCTAGAACGTTTCTCATTAGGATTCGGTGCTACCCTAATACTACACCCAATACTAGTACGAGTTATAGTAATATCGGATGAAGACCCGCTTACTACAGTGGCATTAGTATATTCGGATTTTATATTTTCTTGGTATACTCCATTTAAGTACTTATCATAGTTGGCATTTACTATCACATTGAAGGTTTGACCATCTCCAGATACATTCTTAGTAGTAGGATCTATAGACAGGTGATCTACATAAGTTACTTGACCTCCTTCCTGAGAAATTGAGATAGTCTGGTCTGTAGCAGTTGGGAAATCGAAAGTAACCGTAAAATTTCTAGCAGAACCACTATTACTTGGGATAGAAATACTATTCCCACTAATAGAAGCCGGACTAGAAACCCTTACGGTAGCAGTTTCTGATTCTGTATAACTACTACCTTGACCATTCCAAGTATAAGTTCTACTTGCACTCTTAGCAGTTACATTAGATTGACCTCCACTATAACTGAAAGAAGTTTTATCTACTCTACAATTATAACTCCATGGAGAATAAATTTTTCTACCTGCTGCCTGGGTAAATGTTGCCTGTAAGGTTTTACCTGAATACTTCTGAGTCCAAGTTACAGTAGTTGATCTACTATTAGTAGATGTATTGTTGGGTACTACTCTACCTTTATTACCGTCGTAATTTGTAGTATACCAAGAACCTTCCGAAGTTTTAGTGACATCATTCGCCAAACTTTGAGAGATAGTAGTATTAACACCGTTTACTTGCTTAACTCGATTAGAAGCATATGAACCAAATGGGTATGTACCTCCAGTAGCTGGAGCATTAAAAGAAGGATTACCATTTGAATCCCACTGGAATGTATAAATCCATTGCTCGGCATTGATATCCTCTAATTTGACACATTCATTGTTACCATAGCTAGCAGCATTGCTAATCACAATAACCTTGTCAATATTGGAATTCTTACCATTATTGAGTGCTAACAACTCAGCCTTGGTAGGGCACTCATTAGAGGTCTTACCAAGGCCGGTCTTATTCAGAATAGCACTCCAAGTTGCTATTTCTGCCATATTACTTATTGTTTAATTGTTTCTTAAAGTCTTCGAATTCTTTTCTCAATAACTTAACTCCCTCGAGAGCCATGACACTAAGCATTTCGTATTCTACCACTTTTACTTTTACGTATTCCTGACCATCTTCTCCAACGAAAGTTTCGAATCTAGATTGGTTAGGTACTTGAGAAGCAGGTATGGTATTCTCTGATACCAACAGCGGTTCGATTTCCTCTAAGCTCTGAGCAATAGTTCCCACTTGGTATTTACCGTTCATCTTGAAGTGAACCGTAGGTATATTGCAGATTTGGTCCAAAGTATGATTCAAATTCTCTACTTGAGATTTTAATCTACCATCGGATTCCTTCCAGAAACCAGAAGCTGCAGTAGTTTTAGCAAATACTACTTGGTCAGTAGTAGCCAATCCTAACTGAGCTCTAGTTACATTATGAGGATTGTCTTTTCTGTTTGCATGAGTATTTAAATCAGTCTGAGCTTTTGTACCTGCAGCCTTAGCATCTGCAATAGCAGTAGCTTGAGCAGTAGATACGGGCATATTTGCTGGAGCTAAGTTTTGTACATTACCTAAACCTACCTGAGCTTTGGTTACACTATGAGGATTACTCTTATTATTTATATGAGCATTTAAGTTATTGGTAATGGTAGTATCTGCAGCCTGTCTAGCACGGGATTCATCTGAGATAAGTTTATTCAGAGCAGTTTTAGCAGCATCGGTATAAGCCTTAGCTTCATTCAAGGCATTAGTAATATCTCCATTCAGACCAGAATTAAGTTTGTTGAACATCTCAACTGTTATTACTCCAGCTCGATTAGCATTGGCAGCTAAGATCTCTAAAGTTTGTGTAGTAGCTTCACCATATACTCCATCAGCTTTAGTAGATTTATTGATCTGTACCAAAACTTTAACTGTATTCTGAACTACTCCTTTACCAGAAGTTATAACAGTACCTGGAATGGAATCAAATAACTTCTTATCTGCAGCGGTTTGTACACCAGCTAAGTTTTCAGTAGCAGCAGGTATAGGTTCTTGGTATTTATGAACGGTCTTTGGATCCCAAAAGCCTGAACATTCGAAATTTAACCTAACTTCTGTAGCATTTCTAGTCCAAGTATTCTGATCTTTAATATGAGAATAAATCCCTAAGTGATCACTTAGGGATTTTTTCCAATCAGCTAAAGATTTACCCTTAGCACCATCATAAGCAGTACCAGTAACTTCTCCAAGTATCAGCGAAGAAGTATTACTATCTACAAACTGAGTACCTGACCAACGGAATTGATAAGGAGGTTGTCCCGAAGTAATATTCAAATATATCTTACCTGATTCTCCAGTGATGGGGTTCTGATGATCCTCATCAGAATATAAGTTGATATTACTCAGCTTTCCAGTTTCACTGACATCATAAGTAGCATAACCTTCGATAACATCATCTACATAAGAAGGCAATTGACTAGAGGGTACTAATCCGTTACCATCCAAAGAAGCAAATCCATTAGCCTTACCCTTAGTTGCTACAAAGTCATCATGTTTCTTCTCTAAAGCTTGTATAGAAGCATTAGAAGAAGATTCAAGAGCAGCTATTGCATCCTTTCTATCCTGAACCTCTTTTGCTATAGCATTGGGTAATGTCTCATCCAACTCGGTCTTATCAGCTGCAGACATTGTACCAGCTTGAGTAGTTGAAGCTACTGGTAAATCAAAAGTAGTATTATCTTCTTTATATACTCCTTCGTTTACAGTTTTTCGGTTTACTGATATTGTAACTTTGTCCGCATCAGAAGTTGCCCCTTCTCCAACAACTACAGTCTGAGGAATAGAATCAAAGAGTTTCTTATCTGCTGCAGACATTACCCCGGCTTCTGTATCCGTAGCAGATTTAATAGTAGTAAGTTTCGGTAACTCTTCTCCAGTTTCTATTTCTGTAGAGGTACCATTAATTGTAACCTGGGTACCATTGTAGGTAGTATCCTCAAAATCAAAATTAGTATCTACTATACGATCCAACTCGGTCTTATCAGCTGCAGACATTGTACCAGCTTGAGTAGTTGAAGCTACTGGTAAATCAAAAGTAGTATTATCTTCCTGGTAAGTTCCCTCTATCTCATTTACAGTCTCCCTATTTAAAGCAACTGTAACTTTGTCTGCATCAGGAGTAACACTTTCCCCAACTATTAAAGTTTTAGGAATGGAATCAAATAACTTCTTATCTGCAGCGGTTTGTACACCAGCTAAGTTTTCAGTAGCAGCAGGTATATCTATATGGAAATCATTTTGCTTTTGTATACCATCATCAGAATTATAAGTACTTCGGGTTACATTAGTAGTAACCCTATCTACCTTCGGGGTATAAGTAGCTCCAGTAATTATATTATCAGGCATAGAATCCCATTTCTTTTTATCTGCTGCCGACTGAAGACCAGCTTGAGTGTCTGTGGAAGCTGGGATAGCAAACTTACGAGCCATGGGTTCTCCATAAATATTCTCTTCTCCCTTTACGGAACTCTTAAAGTTTACTTCAGCAGAAGTACCATTGATAACTAGGTTCGGGTCAATTTCCGTAACAATAGTTAAAGGTAAAGCCTCAGATGTAGCCTCTTCTTTCCTAATACGTTCATCTAAGCCATTAGTGATATCATTAAACTTATTATCAAGGGCAGCATCTGCATCCTTTCTATCCTGGATTTCCTTGTCAATACGTTTACCCAGGGCATTATCAGCAGCAATTCTTGCAGCTTCTTCAGCATCGATATTATCCTGGAGAACTTTATCTGCAGCAATACGTTCATTACGTTCTGTAGTAAGATCCTGAGTATTCTTATCTACTTTAGCTTCAATACGAATATCCTCAGCCTTTCTAGCCTCAATTTCTGTATTCAACAGTTCCTTGATTTCAAGATAACCAGTACTTTGATTATTCTGAAGGCCCTGGATTAATTCCAAGTTTCTCTGGATATTTGCCGAGTTCTGATTGATAAGAGCATCCTGGTTATTCGCTCTTGCCAAGAGTTCAGTACGAGTTTCAGTAACATAAGTTCTTAAACCCTCTACTACATTGTTAATACTATTACCCAGATTTATAAGCCTAGTTTCCAATCCCTCATCACCATCAATACGGTTTTGAGTTTCGGTTTCAAGCTTAGTAGTTAACTCAGTAAGTTTCTGAGTCATGGTAGTTGCAAAATTGGGGTCATTCCCTAATGCTTGTGCAATCTCTTCTAGAGTATCCAATATTCCAGGAGCAGAACCAATAACCTTTTGGATTACAGCTTCTACTTGTTCGGCATTCTGGTAGTTAGAATCATTTTCCAACTGAGATACCTTAGTGATGTAGTTAGCAAATTCCTGGATGTTATCCAACTTAGCTTTTAATAAGTCGGTAAAGTCATTTGAAGAAAGCTCTTTGCCATCTACTTTATCAACCTTTCGGTCATTCAAGTTTTCAACAGCCTGAACTCTATTTGATACTTCCTGAGTAATCTTATTCTCTAACAGAGTGTCTGCCTGAGTACGATTAAGGGTTTCGGTATCGATATTATTCTGAAGCTTGGTATCTTCTTGTAGTCTACTTTGAGCCTCATCACTGATATCTTTAGATATAGCTACCAAATCATCTTTGTGATTTTCCATAGCTGTAGTCAGAGAATCCTTAATGACTTGTTCAGCAGCCTTAGCTCTTTCTACTTCGGTTTGAATGGCAGTAGTGTTATTAGTTACTTTCTCACTAAGCTCATCTAAAGAACCGGTTACTCCACTATTAAGGCTATCTATTCGGGTACTTAAAGCATCATCCCCTGCCTTACGATCTTTAATCTCCTGGTCGATTCGAGCATTGATTCTCTCATCTTCATTTGCCCGGGCAGCAGATTCGGTATTCATCAAGCCAGTGAACTTATTATCTAATAAAGTATCTGATGAAGTTCTATCGGAGATTTCCTTGTCAATATTCTGTTGTAAAACGGTATCACCAGCTTCTCTCTTTGAAATCTCAGTGTTCAAATTGATAGTTACATTATCTACCTGAGACTTAAGATTAGTATCGGCATTGGCTCTTGCTTCAGCTTCTGCATTAATCATGCCTTTTAATTCAGCATAATCTTCAGCTTCCTTAGTAATCTGGTCATTCAATCTGTCAGTATTACGTTGGATATTTGCCTTGTTAGCATTTACTTCTGTTTGCAAAGCATCTATCTTAGCCTGAAGTTCATTTTTAACAGTATTTACTGCATCCTGAATGGATAGGGCTAATTCTTGTATCTTAGTAGCATTAGCAGTTACTCTGGTATCTAATGCAGCATCAGCAGCCTTACGATCCGTTTCTTCCTTAGTGATAGCAGTCTGTAGGGCAGCATCTGCATCCTTTCTATCCTGGATTTCCTTGTTCAGACTAGCTTGAATACTATCGGTGTTACCAGTAATCTTATCTACCTCATTATCAACATATTCTTTCAGCTTAGCTTCAAGAGCAATATCAGCTTCTTTACGGTCAGAAACTTCTTTATCTACATTAGCCTGTACCTGAGTATCAGCTTCTGTACGATTAGTAATTTCCTGATTCAATTGCTCGGTGATAGCAGCTAATTTCTTGGTAATAGTAGTTGCAAAGTTGGGGTCATTACCCAAAGCATCAGCAATTTCTTTCAAAGTATCAAGAACCTCTGGAGCTTCTCCGATAATCTTTTCAATAGCTGCCTGAAGGTCTGCTTCAGTTTGATAACCAGCATCATTGATAAGCTGAGATACTTTCGTGATATAGTTGGCATGTTCTTCAATGCCATCCAATTTAGCCTTGAGAATATCAGTAAAGTCATTTTTAGTAAGAGAATATCCTTCTCTTTTATCTACCTTACGATTATCTAAATCTTTATCTCCAGCAATACGTTCTTGTTTTTCTTGCTCTAGTTTTTCAAGCAATTCCGTTTTATCTGTACCTGCCTGAGTTTTCAAATCCTCAATCTTGTGGTCAAGGATTTCATCTTGAGCAATACGAGTTTCTTTTTCGTTATCAATATTGTTCTGAAGTAGGGTATCTGCATTCTGACGATTCTGAGCTTCTTGAGTAATGTTCTGCTGTAAACCATTATCTGCATTCTGACGGTCAGAGGCTTCTTTTACAATCTGCTGATGTAATGATTCATCCTGAGCAGTACGAGCTGCCGCTTCTGCATTAATCTTAGCTTCTAATTCCTGGTCTGCAGTTTTACGGTCACTGATTTCGGTGTTCAGTTTAGATTCTAATTCTACATCTGCATTAGCTCTTTCTGAAGCCTCGGTCAGAATCTTATTATTTAAGTCGGCAATATCCCTAGTATGGTCTAACTGTACTTGATGAACAGCTTCGGTTAATTTCTCATCAGCAGCTCTACGTTCAGCAGCTTCCTTTTCTACCAGTTCCTTAGCATATTCTTTAGCTTCAGTTAGGTTATTGTCGGTCTCTACTTCCAAATCACCAACCCGGTCTTCTACCTTTTGAATACGATCATTGATTGCTTCAATCATCTTAGTAATATCCTGTACTACTTTAATGATAGTGGCATTCAACGTATTAACTGAGTTAACCAAGTTATCGTTCACAATCTTAATCTGAGAAGCTAATTCGTTTTCACGATTCTTAGCTCTGGTTACCTCAGTTTCTAATTGAGTACGTAATTCGGTTAATCGGTTAGTGATATTGGTAGCAAAGTTCGGGTCATTGTTTAATGCTTCAGCCAATTCTTTCAATGTATCCAAAGCATCATCAGCACCATCTACTAAGTCATGTATATATTTCTCAACTTGTTCTTGAGTTTGATATTTCAAGTCGTTTTCTAGTTGAGAAACTTTAGTAACGTAGTTAGCATGTTCCTCAATTCCATTCAGTTTTTCTAGCAATTCATCAGAGAAGTTGTTTTCTGACAAATCCCAACCTTCTTTCTTATCTACCTTGTTTGCAATCGATAAGAAGAATGCCCAGAACTCTTTAAGAGTTCCAACAAAACCATGAGCCAAAGAGTCGTCATAATAACCCTGTAATAGCCGTTGGTCAATCTCTTCGCAAGTGTAGTATTTACTAACGTACATATGTATATATTTTAAGGTGTTACTTTATTTTTCCCAATAACAGTTCTGAGTTATTACCTCTGAAGTATTCTTTTTCTTTACCGGCAAAAGCATTTGGGATATCATCGGGATTATCTGGGTCAACATCCCCTCCATCCTCTATATCCCCAACTACTACAGCATAATCAGGTAATTTCCTAACTCTGAACTTAATAACTTGGCCAAAGCCGATATGAGGTATATCTTTATCCCATACCTCTCCAAAGTAATCTTGGTAATTTGATACGAACTTCATACCAGTCATAGATTGCATGGTAGTAGCCGAATTACCAGTACCAGGCATTTCTATGTGAACTCCAGAAGGTCCATTCAAGATTATAAGATTACTGTCCCACCAATCACCATCTACATTGTTAAGCTTGGTGAAACGTAACATTAACATTTTCATATCTTTATGGATTTTGTTCTACGAATTTGATTTTAGTATCTCTATCCCTTTTAAGGATTACCAAGAATACCAAAGCTTCATCCTTAGCCTGAGATACTTGAGTATCCCCAGATGGTTTATATACTATCCCATTAATAACAAATCTATCCTCAGACCAGTTAAAGTTCCAATAATCTTCTTGATTGAGATATCCGATTTGTTCTATGTAATTCTTTGAAATAAGTATAGAAATGTTCTCATCATCTAATTCTCCAGGAACAGTAGCTTTATTAATAGGCCAGTTCCTAAAAGCATTGTAGTAGCATAAAGCTTCTATGGGAATATTATAATATCTTGGGCTACCATCCTCAGCGTGGTCTAGATATTGATTAACATGTTTAGCCCAAGTAATTGTTTGTCTTCCAGCATCCCAGTCTAAGAAATCAGTGATAATCTTTTTATACCTATCCCAAGAATGGTTCTTAACCATTCTACAAGGTTCTTTTGTCATGACTTCTTATCTATTATGGTTAACGAAGGTTTACTTGCTTGATTGAGAGGAGCTGTTGGATTAGGTCCTCCCAAAGGAGTAGGTTTTCGATGATTTACTACTCTGGGTACTACCAACCGTTCGATTTGATCACAGAATGGTAAGTATATTTCCAACCTAGATGCCAGCATACAAAGATTCTTTCTCAGTTCATCCATGTATCCTCCAGGTTGAATCATCTTTGAATAAGTACTCCATAAGTTAGATATACTTTCGGATATCTTATCATAATACTGTACTTCGGTAGGACCCGTAGTAATTTGCTTTATTCTATCTCCTCTAGCATGTTCTCCAGGTGAATCATCATCTTGGTCTGGTCCAGTTGATTCAGTGGAGATAATTTCTCTAAAACTGTTTCCTGCAACCAACAGGATATTTTGTATTTGTATATTGAGATAATCCCATACGGCCAATTCCATAATTAATTGGTTTTCTAGTCCCTCATACCATAATTCATCATCATATTTATCTGGTGGTATAATATGATTTACTAGTGGGAAGATATATAATTGCCATTTAGTTATGTATGCAGTTTTATCTTCTATGGTCATACTCTCATGCAATTCTTTGGGAATATATCTATCTATCAAATTATAAATGGTATCTTGAAGAGTAGTATGCCCATAATTACATACAACTACAGTTCGAGTACAAGTCAAATCTAACCCCTCAGAATTAGTGACATGTAAGGTTACATCATAAAATCCAGACTTCTCATAAGAGTAAGATTGATGTCTTCCACCATTGAAAACCTCTCCCTTATCATCGCCAAAGTCCCAGTCAAAAATGGATTTGGCCGGGACTTTGGTTAATACTCTAAATGAAACTTCCAGACCTGATGTTACATATGTGAAGTCTAGATTCTTTTTCATTTATATTCGGATTTACTTATTCTTTGTTTTCTTCGAAATCTTCAAGTAAAACTTCAAGGATATCTTTTACTGTATCTTTCGGGTCAGCTTCGATTTCGTGTTTCTTAGCAATCAGCTTAGCTTCCTCAAGAGAATAGGCTTTGGCAATCTTACCAATCTCCATGCCCTTTGCAAACTGAGCAGCTAACTTCTTATCAAGCTTTTCGATATCCTCAGCAGTATACTTGGTAGTTTTGTTCTTATCCGGAACTAAAACTAAGTGGCCAGAAACTAAAGCTTTCTGAATACGTTTTGTTCTGTACTGACGAGCAGTAAGTTCTCTCTCTTCCCCTTTTGCAATTGAAATACCAGTTACCTGGTCGTTAAAACTGTAGGCATTAGTTCCAACTGTTACAATATAAGTAGTAGCCATAATCTTTTATTTTAGGTTATAATATAAAACCCCGAACAGAATGGATTGAAACTGTTCGGGGAGAAATTAGACAAAAATACAATGAAGAAATCCCGGATATTATTCTAAGTTAACCAATAAATATGGGTCAATGTTCATGAAGCTCGGGAATCCAGCTTCAGAGAATTTCTTGTTAGCTGCCAACAGAAGAACGGCATCCTGGTACATCTTAGAGAAACCGGTAGTCAGAGAAGCATATACAGCTTCAGTCTGATTAGATACGATTCTTTCTGATTCAAGCATCAATTGTTTAGCAGTAAGCTTAATCAAAGCAGCACTGGTATCTACCATCAACAACTGCTGGTCGGGAGTTCCCGGATGAATGTAGAAATCTGCCTTGTTTGGAACCGGAGACTTAATGTTCAGGGTAGCTTCTGTAGTTCCTGAGTGACGTTCTTTAAATTCGGGCAAGTTCAACATTTCGATAGCCTGGTCTTCACCACCAATCATAGTAGTAAAGTTACGGCCCATACGAGCAGCACGAACCCAGATATGCAACAAATCTTTATAAGTAATACCATTGGTTGTTTCATATACACCAATAACCGGAGCAGATTCAGAACCATCAGCTTTGTTACCGTTCATCAAAACATCCATTGCCAGAGTATCCATAGCATAACCCAACTGAATACCAAAGTCACGGAGATAGATTCCCAATACATCGATTGAAACGTAGTTCTTAACTTCGTCAGTAAGTTTAAATCCTTTACCGATTTTGAACAGAGAAACTGATTTCTGTCCGAAGCTTACATCTCCCAAAGGAATAGTTTCTGCTTCATTTACCTTAGCGGGAGCAGCATCCGACATATTTACCATTGGCATAGTTACCTGCAAACCATTAATCGATTGATCTGAAGCAATGATGTTCGGGTAGAAAGGTGCCTGGCGCATACCAGTTGTAATGGCAGCACGGATGATTTCCGGTACAATCCAACGGATATTCTGTTGCGGCATAGTGAAGATATTTTGCATTGTATCAATCTTCGGATTAATACCCAACTTTTCGAAGAAGGCATCCTGTGATACACCATATTTACCCTGTACCAGTTCTTCCAAAGTAACTTCAATAGGCAATGTGTTGTTGGAACCCTGACGGTATGCTTCCAAACTTCTTACCATTTCCGGAAGTTCCTTTCTAAGGTCTTCCATTTTCAACTGTGTAAATTCTGTATTCATTGTTTTTTAATGTTCTGTTAATGATTAGCGTACCAATACTTGAATAATATCGTTAACTTCATCAGCCGGTACAATGCTAATGAATTTTGTTTCCTCATCGGAAGACTCTGCAGTGATGAAACGATCAATCAACAGAGTATCTGCGGGTTTTACATAGCCACATTCCATAGCCTCTTTAGCTACCCAGTTTACAACCATGAAAGCTTCTACAGCTACGGTTACTTCTACGGGGAAATTTCTTTGAGCCTGATAAGCAGGATTAATGTTATCAGTTACAGCTATACCCAGATAAACCTGGCTGCCATCTCCACCCGGGATATAGGGTTCTATATTACCCTCGGTATCCAAAGCTACAGGCATACCCTGATGAATAACTTTGTTTTCTTTTACACAGAAAGCCTGATGCAACTTGTGAGATTCGCTCTTATAGATCACCGCTCTGGGAGTTTTTTCACCAAACAGAGTCATCGGTTGATCCTGATTTACCAGCTTAGTAGTAGGATGTGTATTCATATTCTTCTTATTTTAGAGATTATTTTAATTTGTTTGAATAGATACCTTTCAGAATCTCTTCAGTACTCTTTTCGGAATTCTGAGCAGTAGCTTGGTTATCAGATTTATCCTCTGCCTCAGTTGCAGAAGAAGCACGGCTTACATCGTGAGAACCGCATTTAGCACAGGTCATTGGGAATTTTTCTTCCAATCGAGCTTGGTAATCTTTAGTAAGAGAGATCAAAGTTACCATGCCGGTAGTTTCGGCATTCAACATTGTAACGATAGTTTCATCAGCTTTGTCACCCATAAGTTTTTTATAGGTTGCAACAGCATTTTCACGGAGAGATGCAATGTGGTTTTTACCTACCTGAGCCATTTCCTTCAGGTTTGCAACTTCTGCATTCAGGTTAGTAACCTGTTCTGTAAGAGAAGTTTTTTCTGCAGTTAAGTTATCCACAGTAGTCTGAAGAGTATTACGAGAATTAACCAATTCCCGAATGGCTGCAAATGCAGTTTCCTCGTTCATCTCTGTACCCTCGGCAAGAGTAAGGCAATCTTTACCAAAGATTCTTTCTAAAAATTTTTGTAGTTCATTCATATCTTTATTATTAGGATTTTGATTTCCTTGGTTATCATCATAAGATTGGGAAGTATCGTTATTTTCACTGAACAAAGCTAGGTCAGTTTTCGTATCATAGAAGAAATACTGTTTAGACTTATCATCCCTATATTCTTCGTATGAAGCCCAAGTTCTCTTGGCAAAATTCGGATTAATGATTTTACCATCATCCCCAATCTTCTGGGCAAAAGCATCAGCTCCATGAGATACCAAAGAAGTTTCTAAATATCTTACTATTTCAGTAACGATTCTTCGTACCATAACTCCCTTAGAATCATAGGTACCCAATTTATGGTAGAATTCATTATCTTCCATATTTAGGTGAGACTTATCCCACTTAAACTGTACTGTTACTGAATTAGAATGGATAGATGGGGGATCCATAAGAATGCCTCTAGCAATTCTCGGATTTGCTTTACCATCAATCTTTAGTATACCATTAATACCTGCCGGGATAACAAAAGAACCATCCTTGTATTCATCTTGCCAGATAACTTGTGATACAGCTCCAATAGCATTACCGATATTAGTCTCATGGTCACAGTTTACTGTTTGTCCCAAGAGCATTCTCATAGAAGCTTTTAATACTCCGTTTTGACCAAAATCGGTAGGATTCCAGTTCTTAGACACAATAGTTGCAGATAATAATCTGAACATTGGTTCAATAAACTCTTCATCTTTAGGAGTAAGTTCTTCTGGCTTCAAGTCAGGATAATAGGTATTATAATCTATTTCTCCTCCCCAAAAACCAAATTGACTGACTGACTCCTTAGAAGTTTGAGCCCATTTATAAAAATTCTCCGAGAAGGTTTGTGGTTCTATGGATGTTGGGATGTACCCAGCCATTATAGTATGACCACTACCTATCACTAAAGAATCCAAATGTTCTCTGTTCTTTTTAGTAATCGGTTTACTCATCTTGATTTAGTATTTTGATCTCCTCGTGAAGGAGCCGGGTTATTTTTATCTCTTGATCTACGAGCAGATTGGTTTTTATCGTCCTGTCTCTGTTTCTTCTTAGTACCCTCTTGTGGGTCTGAATTACCTCCCTTAGCAAATTGATCTTCCAATGAAACTCTTGGTTCTTCTTCTGAAGGAGAATCATAACCCATTTCCCAAGCATATTGATATTGAGAAATGATACCTGCCTTATAAAGCAAGTCAAGGTTCTGAATCTTATACTGTCTACCCTGTTGGATTTTAACCTCATCAGAGATAGTGGATGATCCCCAAGTAATGGATATTCCCTTGCAATCAAAGCCAGCCAGACGTAGTTCTAGTTCATAAATAAACTTAAGAACATAAGAAACTATCATTTGGATATTCTTTAGCTGACTTATAAGCTTAGAAAGCATAATACCAGTTGCTCCTTCTCCAATGGAAGCTTGTACTCCAATTAGGTTGCCATTTACTCCCAAACCATTAGCAACTGATTGCTGGTTCATATTCCAGGGTTTATCAATATTGCTCATCTCTTTTGAAGTAGAGTTAAGTTTAAACTGGTGGTCATCAATGTAACCAGTTACTACTCCATCCTTCATACCTTCCCTTACATTCTGTTTCAAACGTATTAGCTCCCTATTTAATCTTCTAGTGTAAGCTTCTACATTTTCATTAGGTTTCTGTTGTGGTTTTTCCATCAAAGCCTCTAGAAAACCAACCATACCACAGATTTCCATGATATGTTTAAAATTGGTTTTCATATCATGCTGACCCTTTAATGAGTCCAATGATGCCATAAAAGGAGGTATTCCATAAGGTTCATCGGTATCATTATACATACCAACATAACAGTAGGTCTCTGTATTAAGTTTGATATAATCTTGCTTATTCGAGCCATTCCAAAGAGTGTTCCTCTGATATGGACTGTATACACCATTATTCTCTCTTTTGAATACTATCCTATCTGGTTTGAGGAATAATACAGTAGCTAGACCCTCTAACTTTTCATTTGGTACAGCTTCTACTGAGATAGCTCCACTAATCATCAATTGAACTATCATCTTGTTTACCAAACCATCCATACCAGCAGTATAGTTAGACCATTTAGAGGATACCTTAGAAAGATGATCTCTCATCTTATCAGCCTCTTTATCGGTATTATTAGGGAAGGTTATGTTGTGACCAGTATTAGCAAGCTTAAACATGTCCTGTAAAGCTATGTTAACATCTGGATTCACTTTATATAAATCCCTTAAAAGCTGAATCACTTCAACACGAAAAGAAGGCGTAACCATCTGAGTTAAGCCTTTCAATGTATGAATGAAGTTACCTGGGTCATCATCCGGTTCCGATACTCTACCGGGTGAAATAGGTACCTCCTCTTTTTTACTTGGAGGATTAGCCTTGTTTTCTTGTATTGGAGATCGATTCCTTCTATCGAATCCAAAAAACTTAAGAATTTTCATTTCGGTTGTATTATTACATTAGTTTTTCCTTTTCGTATGTGATTACAAATAGCTTTACCAAATATATCATCATCAGAATAAACATCTCCTTCCAAATCCACATCTACAGCAGAAGTATTATTTCGGTGTTTACCCATGGCTACAGGTCTACCCAAACCATCATATATAAAGGTAGGAGCTTCTTGAACAAAGAAAGGATCCTTCACAATAATATTCTCTTCTCGAATATCTTGTTCTAGACCCTCTATAATTACTGAACGATTCTTTTGGGTAGTTAACCAACCTGGAGATTTATCAACCTCTGGTCTGGATTTACCTTTCTTTTTCAGAAGCTTTTGATAGTAATATAGGTTAGGATATCCTTCTGACTGAAGAGCAGAAGTTACTGCTAACCCAACGTCGTTAGATTCTGGAGCTACAACAGCAAAATTAAATAATTGCCCAGTATCTCCCAGTAACCTAGCATATTTATCTACTGCCATTCTTCCCTTATACACAACTTGTTCTTCTCCCAGCTTGTCCATACAAGTGAAAGAAGAATAGTCTGAGCCTCTACCTGTTGCAACGTCTGCACCGATAAAGTACTGTTTATTTGGATCTGGTTCGTTGAATTGTCTATACTGACGATTGAAACGATATTTTAAAACTGGATAATCACTTAAGCAATCTTCGATAGCCTTGATATCTGCCATATCAAATACTGTATTACCTGAAGAAAGAAAGTCTCCATCGATTTCTTGTGCAGTTCTTTTTGGACCCAATGCAGAAGCCATCTGGTCATACCAAGATTGATCCCGTTCTGGGTGCATCTGCCAATATAATCGAATAGCATTGAAGGGATTACCTCCAGCTATAGCATCTACCCATGTTGAATGGTAAAAATTACCCATACCGTATGGAGTAGAATTGATGATGGCTGAACCTCCGGTGGAAAGCGTAGGGAAGGCAGCTGCCCAAATAGCTGAAGCCCACCGAACGATTGCAGCCTCATCAATTACCAGGAGAGAAAGAGATTCTGAACGACCGGCTTCTGAAGATGTTGGGATGGATTCTATGAATGAACCATTATCGAATTCAATCATAGAGGCAGAACCAAATTCCCCAGTTCTTCCGTTAATGATCGGGGTTTGCATATACCATGGAAGATTCTTATACATGAACTTAATCTTCTTAAGTACCTTCTTAGCTGTTGTATCCTTAATGGAGATAATGTTTATCTTCTTATTAGGATGATATGATGCCAGCCATAAGCAGTACATAGATATAAGTTCTGTAATACCCGCTTGCCTGAACTTTAACAAGATATTGAATCTCTGGAGTATAAATTGGTATAGTACGGCTTTTTGATACGGATATAATTCAAATCGAACCTTTCCTCTCACTGGATGTATCACATAACAAAAAAGACTGAAAAAGAAAACATCCGTTGTAACCCTAGATAGATTAGATAATTCTTCTCTTGTAAGGTTAGTTGGTGTTTCCTGTATCTTCTTTGCCATAAAATCTAAAATTTATAAGTTACTACCAGTTCTAAATCAGTTTTGATACCTGAGAAATATCTTGGATAATAAAAACTGTTTATCCCCAGTTTGTAATTAAATCTCTTAGTCTCGATTGAAATTCCTGTTCCCAAATCCCATAGATTGTTAAATGGTCGGTACTTACCATAAACATAAGGAACTAATCTTATTCTAGATTTAATTTCTTGTGTGGTAAGTTTTCCGTTATACCAAGAATACTTGTAGTTATTAGTGTCGATATTAAATAACCTACTAGAATAAATTCCTGAGTTTTGATTAAAGAAACTTAATGTAAGTTGATTCTTATCTATTACTAATTGAACAAGAGAATCCTTCTCTGATATCTCTGCTGAATCGGTACTGCATAAACTCTTGCTTACCAGGAAATGCTGAGAATTGTAGAGAAGGATTCTACTTGGGTTAAGTAAATTATCGTAGGAAATTGGCAGGAAATCTTTCCTCAAATAAATTGTATCAGTATATTGAATGATCTCTTTATCAGGTAACATACTGAGTTGTTGATTCAGTTTGTAATTCCTGAAGCAAAGGTAAATAGTAAATCCTAGTAAAAGGACTACTAAGGCAACTTTAAACTTCTTCATAATTTAGACTTTTGAATGATTTCTTTGAGTTCATTAGCATTATTCTTCAGTTCTTCAAATAACTCCAGATCTAAGCTTTCAGATTTTGGTAAAGTGATTCCAATGAAATAACATTTCTCGGATTCTCTCATTGAGATTCTACTGCCTAACTTGAAAGCTAATCGTATAACTTTAGACTTAACCAGCTTAGCCATTGATTGTGGAAGAATTCCATTCAACTTAAGTATTCTTCGTTCTTCATGAGTTAATTTCAAATTTTCCATATTTCTTGAGTTTTAGGTTTGTTTATGTTCCATAGTAAACTTGGTACCTTGAAGAGTATGGCTTCTTTTATAATATAATTTAACGCGTCGTGCACAGTAGCTTTAGCTTTAGCTAAAGATACCTTCCTTCCGAAGGAAGGAATATCCTAATGGGTAAGTTAAGATGGGAATTGGGAAGGTATTAGGCCACTTAAATATATACAAGTATAATTATATACAGGCCTTAAACCATAAACCTATTTCATATACTGACCCTTTACTCAAGGTATACCTAGCCTTATTTAACCAGTAGTGATAAGTCTTAGAATCCCAAGTAGCAAATCCTCGAATAAATACTCGGTAATTTTCAGGGAATCCCATAATTGCCTTGAAATCCCTTATTCCCAAGGGATACCCATCTGGTCTGAATTGCCTATCAGAGGGTCTGAGTGTTAAAGGAGGTTTATCATCTTCCAATCGATATACTCCCGGGAGAGTACTCATCTTAGCAGTTTTAATTGGCCATTTCTTTTCATCTTTGAAATCATGAGTCCAAAGTTGTCTTACTTGCTTGACTGTAAGATTTTTCTTTTCAGGTAATTTCCGATAATCATACATGGCTAAAACTTTATCAGAGAAAGGTATCAAAGCTTCCTGTGGGGCTTGTACTAGTAAATCTCTAGTAAATTTTGGAGTATTTACTTGGAATACTTCATTAAATGAAT
>ENA-OXVM01000123-OXVM01000123.1-human-gut-metagenome-genome-assembly--contig:-NODE-123-length-34369-cov-66.5407_pt1 | contig 34369 bp, 26 predicted proteins | sample MGYA00249574_ERZ652691 | MGnify/ENA primary metagenome ERZ652691 (study PRJEB26925, sample SAMN05826508) | human gut metagenome | biome: ENVO:2100002; feature: ENVO:00000062; material: ENVO:00002003...
CTCCGTGGGGTAAAAATCGTTCCACCATGGTGGAACGATTTTTACCCCACGGAGGAACGATATTTTCCGCATGATGGAACGATTTAAGATTAGCACTCCAGGAACGAAATCCTAATAAATGAGGATTGTCCCTTCCGCAAGAATCCCTTTACTTTGCAGGCGCTAAAAAACCAGTTTATGAATAGATATAGAATTTTGACCGGTATCTTCTGCCTCCTGGCAACCGGCAACGTACTTGCCGAAGAGGCAGACACCTTGAAAGTGGTGGATGTAGAGGAAATAACCGTCATTGCCGCCCCCAAAGAAAACCGGAAACTGCGCGAGCAGCCCGCCGCCGTCACCCTGCTTTCGCAGCAGGACATGCAGAACGCACAGGTGAACTCCATCAAGAATCTGACATCCGTAGTGCCCAATATGTTTATCCCCGACTACGGCTCGCGACTGACTTCGGCAGTCTATATCCGCGGCATCGGCTCGCGCATCAACACTCCCTCCGTAGGACTTTATGTAGACAATATACCTTATATAGACAAGTCAGCCTTCGACTTCAGCTATGCCGACGTAGAGCGCATCGACGTGCTACGCGGTCCGCAGGGCACGCTCTACGGGCGCAATGCCATGGGCGGATTGATTAAGGTGCACACCAAATCGCCCTTCTCCTACCAGGGGACGGACTTCCGCATGGGGGCAGGTACGTACAATGCCTATAATACCTCGCTGACCCACTATCACCGCCTTTCGGAACGGTTCGCCTTTTCCACCGGAGGTTTTTACGATTATCAAGGAGGATTCTTCCGCAACACGGTGAGGGACGAGAAAGCGGACAAGGGGCAATCGGCAGGCGGACGCATCCGCGCCATCTACCTCCCCTCGGACAACTGGAAGGTGGACCTAAACATCAACTACGAATACAGCGACCAGGGTGGCTACCCGTATTTCTACCAAGGCAGCCTGGCCCCCGAAGCACAGAGCGAGCCGCTGAAGCCCTACATCGGAAAAATCTCCAATAACGCCCGCAGCAACTACTACCGCAACCTGCTGAACACGGGTCTGAACCTGGAATACCAGACACAGCACTTCACGTTGAGCATGGTCACCGGCTACCAGTTTCTAAAGGACTGCATGGACATAGACCAAGACTTCACCGCCAACGACATCTATACCCTGCAACAGAAACAACGCTCCCACGCACTGAGCGAGGAAATCATCTTGAAGAGTAAAAGCGGCAGCCGCTGGCAATGGACCACCGGCGCCTTCGGCTTCTACCAATGGCTGAATACGGAAGCTCCCGTCACTTTCAGGGAAGCCGGAATGGGGATGCTGAACCAGATGTTGGGCAGTGTCATCCCATCGCAAATACAAGTAGAGATGGGACCGTCCATGAGCATGAATATCCTGCCCTCACTGGGCATCAGCAGCCGGACCATGCCCATCGGGGGCAGTTTCGACACTCCGCTGCTGAATGGGGCACTCTTTCATCAATCCACCTTCAGAGATTTATTCGGGCTGAAAGGAGTGTCGTTCACTGCCGGGTTACGCCTGGATTATGAGCGTATGAAGATGGATTACAACTCCGGCACCAGCCTGGACTACAAGGTGGGCATCAAGGGAGAAATGAAGCGGGGCGACGTCGTCATCCGCGAAATAGAGATGATGCCGGAGACGGCGCTGACCGTAGAGTCGCGCTACCAAGGAAACATTGATAAGGATTATCTTCAGCTGTTGCCCAAGTTTGCTTTGCAGTATGACTTTGCGCGAAACAGAGGGAATGTGTATGCAACGGTCAGCAAAGGTTACCGTTCGGGAGGCTACAACGTGCAGATGTTCTCCGACCTGCTGCAATCCAGTTTGAAGAATGACATGATGCGGCAAAGCAAAGAGGCGATTATGCCCAACGTGCCGGATGCCTACAAAGAGCTGGTGGGCAAATACTTCCCCGATGCGGGAGAGAATCCGGATGCAAAATCCGCCACCGTCTACAAGCCCGAACAGACCTGGAACTACGAAATAGGAACACACTTGAATCTGCTGGACGGACGTCTGCATGCCGACGCCGCCATCTTCTGGCTGGAAACCCGCGACCAGCAGATTTCACGCTTCGCCCCAAGCGGACTGGGACGCGAAACGGCAAATGCCGGCAAAAGCCGCAGCCAGGGGGCAGAGGTTGCCTTGACGGCTGCCGTTGCTACAGACTTCACGCTGAATGCAAGTTATGGTTATACCTATGCCACCTTTAAGGATTACATCACCAACGAGAAAGTGAATGGGGAGCTTCAGGAAATCAGCTACAACGGCAAGTACGTACCCTTTGTTCCCAAGCATACCATGAACGTGGGCGGTCAGTACATCTTCCGCATCCGTCCGGGGCACTGGCTGGACCGCATCCAGCTGAACGCCAACTACACCGGTGCCGGGCGCATCTACTGGACCGAGAAGAATACCGTGAGCCAAGCCTTCTACGGCACGCTGAACGGACGTATCAGCTTCCAGAAAGGACATGGACAGATTGATTTCTGGGTGCGCAATGCACTGGACAAAGAGTATGCTTCGTTCTATTTTGAGAGTATGGGGAACGGATTTATGCAGAAAGGACGGCCTGTGCAGGCGGGAATAGAGTTGAGGTGCAGGTTCTAATTGGAGAGCTTTGTCCCTCCGAAAGTAAAGGAAAATAGAAACGGTCGTTCGGGTACTTACACATTGCATACCCGAACGACCGTTTCTATGTTTCTATCTGACAGAGGAGAAGTTATCCTCTATGTACCCAGTTTTCAATTTCAATATTAGGTATTCTTTCCAGATGTTTCTTGTTTTCAGTAACCATTATCATTTGGTTAGCCACCGCTGTACATCCTATAAATAAGTCCAAATCCTCAATGGGAGTTCCTTGACTATATAAGGCAGCCTTACTCCGGGCATAACAACATAAAGCCGAGGACAAAGGTATTACCTTGATATCTTGGCAGAAATCAGTAACAAGCTGCAAGTTTCTCTCCACATTATTACTTCGCTCTGCACCGAACAACAACTCTGCTACCGTAACCTCCGAAATGCAACAATGTTCCCAGCCCACCTTTTCAATATGTTCGTCTACTCCAAATTTCTGACGCATGAAGTGAACACAAATATTAGTATCAAGCAAATATCGTTTCATTCGTCAAAGGGGCTAAAGTTTTCTTCTTTTCGAGAAAGGCGTGATGCATATATATCATCATTGATTTCATCAGAATCACGATTGTCCTTCCAACTACCGGCATACTTTGCAAGCATACGCTTAGTCAGCAATTTGCTATCTGCCGCTGTCGGAATGGAATGACTATTCTTATTCAAAACCTCCTTCATATATTTTCTGAGACTCTCCAATGCAGTACTGCTATTGATATTGACTATCTCACGAATCAACTCCAATTTTCCGGCTTCCAACTCCAAACTACTCATAATCAATTCCTCCTTTTAAAAGTTCAACTACAAAGTTACATTTTCCTACTGAATATGGAAAAGTTACAAAGCTTTTTTATTCATTGATAGCTCCGCAATGCGGGCAGACTCCCTTCTCCCTCAGTTTCTGCCCGCATCTGCCGCAACGATAGCGTGAAGCCAGCAGCGAAATGCGAAGCCTTTTGAGGAATACCCATACAAAAGCGGTCAAAAACAAGTATCCGACGTAGATAGATGTAGTCAGGATAAAGAAGAAATAACAGAAGATGCAGCAGGAGGCCAGCCCCAACAGATAGAATACGGCCGCCGCCGGACTTAACTGGCGAAACAAATCGTCGAGTACCGCCAGCAACACCACTATAAACAGCCAGATACCCATCAGAAAAGCAGAAAGCACAAGCGGTACCTTGAACGGCGACAAGGTAGGATTAAAATAGAAGTGTTGCCACGTCTCCGGCGCAAACACTTGTATAGATTCGTAAATAGTGGCACAGAACGCCATCAGCAGACATAGCAACAACGGATAGAGACTGTCTATATCATTAAAGTACACCATCCTCAACTGTTTGCGCCGAAAAGCCCGGAACAGCCAGACTGCCACAAACAAGGCAAAAATAATGATAAAATAAGAGGCATGGGTATCACTGAACAAGTAGATGGCCTGCGAAATGCTGTCTGTAGGAACAAAGGCATGCATCATTTCGGACTCCCGCAACCAACCCTGCACTTCCTGCGAATGGGCAAGCTTCACCCATACACTATCCACACTGTCGGCAGGATGGATGGCGAACTCGGCAACCACCACGCGGTCTCCCCGATAAAGCATATTATAGCAGTCCTTCACGGGCAGACAAGCCAAATTCACAGAATCTGCCAGCACTTCCAGATTGGTATTCCAAGTATAATGCCGCTCAAAAAGATAGGCCAGCGAATCACGCGTCTCCTTAGACAGATGTTCATCTTCAAGATTAGGACGGGAATAATGGCAGGAAACTAAAGCAATGAAGCATGAAAAATAAAGAATGCAGAATAGGAGGGAACGCAGTGAACGCAAAGGATGTTTGTCCCTGCCCGCTTCCCGGTACCGGTCATTTGCCAGCCTTTCATTATGTGCCCGTTCCTCACTCCTCATTTTCAAGTCTTTATTAGTAATTCCTCATTCTTCGTCCTTCATTAAAGCGGCTCTTCATGAGCAATGACTTTCATCTGGCAATTCTTGCAATCAAAAGACAAGCGGAAACGCTTGCCGTCCGTCCCAACCAAATAATAAGGTTCCCTATAAGGAGAATGTCCTTTCTGATAGGTGGGACACCATCCCATACTGAAACGCAGGCAATGTTTGCAGAACATGAGTACAGCATCCGGAACCGCTTGTGCCTCGTAGGCAGGTGCTATAGACGAAAGTCCATGCTCACGGTAAAAACTCCGGGCAGCACTGTTCATCACATTGCCCAGATAGGTCAGTGAAGTAGCAGGGAAAGCATGGCTTGTCGGTTTCCAGACAGCCAACTCACGACGATAAGTAACACGCCGAGCCACAATCAGCCTATCTATCACCTGCCGACGCCAGTCTGCCACCACGGAAGCAGGAAGAAACCAGTTTTCAGAGAGATTGAGCCTGATACCCGATGCCTCTTCTGATAAATGCCCGGCTACCTCGAAAGGGGTATTCCCCAACTTAGCCAGTTGGCTGCGCAGATTATCCGCCTGTGGCGTGCGTGCCGGTTCTTTCGGATAAGGGAAAGAAAGTGTCACGCGGTTATCATTCTCGTCCGCAGCCGTCAGGCTAAACCCGAAAGAAGTATCTGCCAACTCCCAACAAACACCGATTTTGCGTTCGGAGGATTTACGGGTAAGGATACGTTCAAACTCCTGGTCGAAATTGCGATAAAGCCGTGTACGAGGTTTGATGCGAGGCACTTCCCCTGCCGGATAGAGTTTGTTACCATCCACCCGGTTGATACGGAAACCCTGCAAACGTCCTTGCTCGTCCAAAAAACAGACGCCGTCTCCGTTGTGGAAAGGCTTCACGCCTGCCACCGTAATATATCCACCGCGCTGTTCCTTCAAAGTGCCCATCTCCTCTCCTAAAGATTTGGGCGTATCGAATGAAGTGATTTCCCCTCCCCTGCCTTGTAGGAAGTAATGCGTGAAACCACGGCTGAAGCTCTTGTCAAGCTGCGGTTGGAAGTCGAAATGGCAAGTACCCGAAGAAGCACGGGTATATTCCTTGCGACGGGCAAAAATGGCATCGAGCTTCCTACGGTAAGCCGCCGTCACATTCTTCACATAGGTCACATCCTTCAAGCGGCCTTCTATCTTCAGCGAAGTGGCTCCGGCATCCAGCAGTTCTTCCAACACCTCGCTTTGGTTGAGGTCCTTCAAAGAAAGCAGATGCTTATTACGCACAATGGTCTTGCCATCGGCATCTACCAGACTGAAGGGTAAACGGCAGAATTGCGCACATTCCCCCCGGTTGGCACTCCGTCCGAAACAAGCCTGGCTGACATAGCACTGCCCGCTATAACTGACGCAAAGAGCCCCGTGTACAAAGACTTCGAGCGGCACGTCGGGACACGCCTCATGGATACCGCGTATCTCCTGCAAAGAAAGTTCGCGTGCCAACACCACCTGACGGAAACCGGCATCGGCAAGGAAACGTACTTTCTCCGGCGTACGGTTATCCATCTGCGTACTGCCATGCAACGGAATGGGCGGCAAATTCAACCGCGTAATCCCCATATCCTGTACAATCAGTGCATCCACACCGATGCGGTACAGCTCCCAAATCATCCTCTCCGTCTCTTTCAGCTCTTCTTCTTTCAGAATGGTATTGACCGTCACATAGATACGGGCATTATACAGATGGGCATGCTCCACCAAAGCGGCAATATCCTCCAAAGAGTTGACAGCAGCCGCACGCGCACCGAACTTGGGTGCACCGATGTATACCGCATCTGCCCCATGATTCACTGCTTCTATGCCACACTCCAAATTCTTGGCAGGAGCCAGCAGCTCTATTTTACGTTGCTTTATCATCGTTTAGTTACGAGTAACTCACCCTATTTCATTAATATTATACGGCGTCTCCTGATATACAAAATAATTCAGCCAATTGGAGAACAACAGATTGGCATGGGCACGCCAACGCACCAGCACTCCTTTGTCCGGGTCATCGTCCACATAGTAGTTACGGGGTATCTCAATGGGCAGGCCCTTATTCAAGTCACGGCGATACTCTGTATCCAATGTCAGCGGGGAGTATTCCGAATGGCCGGTCACGAAGAACTCACGCCCTCCACGGGCCACCGCCATATATACACCAGCATCCTCCGACTCGGAAAGCAGCGTCAATTCCGGAACCTTCTGTATATCTTCCCGGCGCACTTCCGTGTGGCGGCTATGCGGCACATAGAACATATCATCAAATCCACGGAAAATGGGATGCAACGGTTGCAAGGTACGATGTTCAAAGATACCGAACATCTTCTTATCCAGTGCATACTTCGGCACTCCATAATGATGATAGAGCCCTGCCTGCGCCGCCCAGCAGATGTAGAGCGTAGAGGTGACATGCGTACGCGCCCAGTCGAAGATTTCAGTAATCTCATCCCAATAAGTCACCTCCTCAAAATCCATCTGCTCTACCGGAGCACCGGTGATAATCATGCCATCGTACTTTTCACCGCGCATCTTGTCGAAATCCGTATAGAATGTTTTCATGTGTTCTATCGGAGTGTTCTTGGAAGTATGGCTTTTTATCTTCATGAACGAGATTTCCACCTGAAGCGGAGTATTGGAAAGCAGACGCACCAGGTCCGTTTCCGTTGTAATCTTTAGCGGCATCAAGTTCAGAATCACGATACGCAGCGGACGGATATCCTGCTGGGTTGCCCGGGAATTGTCAATGACAAAAATATTCTCCTCTTTCAGCAACTCGATAGCGGGTAGTTTATCGGGTAAATTTAAAGGCATGAGTTTATATCTATGGTTTAACTTATTACTGTCTACGATTTTAGCGTGTAAAGTTAGGCAAAAAATCAGAGTGTGATAAATAAATTATAAAAGTTTTATCGATTTATCCCTCTTCATTTAACACGTTTAATTACATTTGTACCCGAAACCTATTAAAAGTTATTAAAAATAAGATTAAAAAGCACTGCGGCATCAAGCGTGATACTGATAATTAGCATCCAAAAGCGTAAAAGACTTTTCCATACCGGTTATAGCTCTGCTAAATCCACATTTTTAAGACAAGGTTCATTGAGTATAATTGGGAAAGCGGAAAAACCGTTGCCCCACAATAATAATACAATGAAAAAACTTATTCTTGCAAGAGGAGTCTTGGCTGCCTCTTTATTCTGCTGCATGTCCTTAGGGAATACAGCTTGTGTGAACCGGATTGACGAAGAATCAGAAGCGGAAATCGAGGAAGGGACGACACCTATCACGTTCTCTATCAAAATGGAAAAGGCCAGTACCAAGGTCACAAACACCGCCTTTGAAAAAGGAGACAGAATGGGCTTGTTTGCAACCACTTCCTCCGGCTCCATCAAGGGAAAACGGTATATTGACAATCTGGCCCTGGAATATACGGAAGGCTCCACACTGGTTCCCAAAAAGACAGTATTCTATCCGGAAGGAGATGTGTCACTGGACTTTATCAGTTACCACCCTTACCAAACCGAAGGGGTAGCTGCCGGTACACCCGTTCTTCCCGTATCTGTGCAGATAGACCAGAGCAATGAGAAAAACCGCGCACAAAGTGACTTCTTGGTAGCTAAAGCGCAAGGAATCACCAGTAAAACCAAATCTGTAACCCTGGAGTTCCAACACAAGCTGTCCAAACTGGCAATCTCTCTGACACCCGACGCAAGCAACTCTGCCAATGATTTGCTGAAAGCCAATCCGCGTATCATCGCAACCGGGCTCAAGACCTCGGCCGATTATAATCTGGAAGACGGGACTTTCAGTAATCTTACGGGGACACAAGACATCATAGCCTCCGGCGAATGGAGCGTCAAAGACAACAAACTTACCGGCAAGGAATTCATCATCATACCCCAAACGATAAATGATGGCAAGCAATCCTTCATTATGGAGTGGAGCGGACGTATATACAGTTGTGCAATACCCGAAGTGGAAATGAGTAGCAGCACGCAATGTATCATTAACATATCAGCCATGCAGAGCAACAGCAACGTACTGAGCAGTTTTGCCGGAAAAATCAAGGAATGGAGCAGCCTCCCTCCCATCGACACCGACAATATGGAAGATTACACTGCCATACATATCTCCGCTCTCTCCTTTTCTCTTTCAAATGTGTACAGAATTTATCACGAAGGGATACCCATTGCAGAAGTCTGCAAGGAATATCTCAAATCAGCGTCATTGACTTCCAGAGCCGTTATAGCCTATCCCATAGGCGAAAATGAAAAGACCGACCTGAGCAATGGAGTCATTCTACAGCTTGCAGACCGTAAAGACACCATCTGCGGAGGAAGAATAAGCTGGAATACAGACGACTATGGATTTACCTACACTAAAGGGGAATATACCGGCATAGACAAGCTCTATATAGACAATAACCATAAGCTACTTCTGGATAAACCGGAAAACGCCATCAAAGTGAATGTGGCATGCTACACCCTTCGAGACATCAGAAAAGGAGTGTCTACCGAATACCCCATTGTCAAGATTGGAGCCCAATACTGGATGGGTAAAGAGCTCCATGCCACCACCTACCGTGACGGAGCTCCCTTGAAAAAACAGAGTGACTTGGGAACAGACAAAGCCGGATATTACAAGCCGGACAAATATGACATTTATTTTTACAATGGAGAATCCATACTGGCAGGAGAGCTGGCTCCCGAGGGCTGGAAAATTCCATCGGATGCAGACTGGGAACAGCTGAAAAACTACACCGGCAACGATGCCTCCATACTAAAAGCAGGAGAATGGCAGGCAATGGTATCCGGTGAAGTTGCCCCCGTCAACAACCATACCCGGTTCAATGCTTTCCCGGTAGGAATGTGGTACAACAAAGGACACAACAGCCCCAATAAAATGACCGCCTTTTGGAGTTGGGATCATACAAAGCATACCCTTTCGGAAAGCACCATTTATTTTCTCGGCGAAAGCGACGAGTTTGTATCAAGCGCTGCCCATGTCACCGGCAAGCCCTACTATAAAGCTCTTTCCATCCGCTGTATAAAAGAATAGCCGGCAATTTCGGCATTTCTCATTTCTTTTTTGTATTTTTGTTCCCAATGTGCAAGATTTTTGCCAATCGGACAAAGATAACGAAAGAGAAATGAGAGTAATCGACCTGATAAACAGTAACGAAAAAACAGCTTTTTCCTTTGAAATATTGCCACCACTGAAAGGTACGGGCATCGAAAAGCTGTATCAAACCATAGATACGTTACGGGAATTCGACCCCAAATACATCAACATCACCACGCACCGCAGCGAGTACGTGTACAAAGACCTCGGCAACGGATTGTTCCAGCGAAACCGCCTGCGCCGCCGCCCCGGCACCGTAGCCGTAGCTGCTGCCATCCAGAACAAGTACAACATCACCATGGTGCCGCACATCCTTTGCAGCGGCTTCACCCGCGAGGAGACGGAGTACGTGCTGCTCGACCTGCAATTCCTCGGCATCACCGACCTGCTGGTGCTTCGTGGCGACAAGGCAAAGCACGAATCCTCTTTTATCCCCGTGGGCAACGGTTACCACCACGCCGTCGAACTACAAGAGCAAATCAACAACTTCAATAAAGGTATTTTTGTGGACGGCTCCGAGATGAAAGTTACCAATACCCCGTTTTCATACGGTGTGGCGTGCTATCCGGAAAAGCATGAAGAAGCCCCCAACATGGATACAGACATCTACTGGCTGAAGAAAAAAATGGAAATGGGTGCAGAGTATGCCGTGACCCAGCTCTTCTACGACAACCGGAAATATTTCGACTTCGTGGAACGTGCCCGTCAAGCCGGTGTCACCATCCCGATTATCCCGGGCATCAAGCCCTTCAAGAAGCTGTCACAACTCAGCATAATACCCAAGACGTTCAAGGTAGACTTGCCCGAGGAACTGACCCAAGAGGTTCTGAAGTGCAACACCGATGCGGAAGCTCAGCAAGTGGGTATCGAATGGTGCGTGCAGCAGTGCAAAGAGCTGATAGCCCATGGCGTCCCAAGCCTCCACTTCTACTCGGTAGGAGCCACAGACAGCATCAGGGAAGTAGCCAAACAAATCTACTAAACAATAGATAATCGATAGTTGACAATTGACAACTGGCAGTGTCACAAGTAATAACTTATAACTAATTAACCCGTGTTCAGTTTCAAGGACATAATAGGCCAAGAGGCAGCCAAACAAAGGCTGATACAAGAAGTGCAGGAAGGACGTATTCCCCACGCACAACTTTTCTGTGGCCCTGCCGGAGTAGGAAAACTCCCATTGGCACTTGCCTATGCCCGCTACATCTGCTGTCCCAACCGGACGGAAACCGATGCCTGCGGTACTTGTCCCTCCTGCGTGAAATGGAACAAGTTGGTGCACCCGGACGTACACTTCGTATACCCTATCGTCAAGAGTGCCAAAGGGAAAAAGGAAGTCTGCGACGACTATATCGCCAACTGGCGGCACCTGCTGCTGAACAGCCCCTACTTCGGACTGAACCATTGGCTGAACGAGATGGATGCCGAAAACGGACAAGCCATCATCTATGCCAAGGAAAGCGACGAGATAACCCGCAAGCTGAGTCTGAAATCCAGTGAAGGAGGTTACAAAGTCACCATCGTATGGCTACCCGAAAAGCTGCATGAAGTATGCGCCAACAAGCTGCTGAAACTGCTGGAAGAGCCACCCGAGAAAACGATATTCCTCCTCATCTCCGAAGCTCCGGAAATGATACTGCCCACCATCCTCAGCCGCACGCAGCGCTTCAACATTCCCAAGATTGAAGAAGCCGACATAGCCGAAGCCCTGCAGCAGAAGTACGGAGTGCAGCCCCGCGACAGCGAGACGATAGCCCATCTGGCAAACGGAGACTTCATCAAAGCATTGGAGACCATCCATCTGAACGAAGAGAACGAACTGTTCTTCAACCTCTTTGTCAGCCTGATGCGACTCTCCTACCAGCGCAAGATACGGGAAATGAAACAATGGAGCGAGCAGCTTGCTGCCATGGGACGCGAACGGCAGAAGAACTTCCTGGACTACTGCCAGCGCATGACCCGCGAGAACTTCATCTACAACCTGCACCGCAAGGAGATGAACTACATGACGCTGCCCGAACAGAACTTCGCCACCCGTTTCGCCCCCTTTGTCAACGAACGGAACGTCATGGGTATCATGGACGAACTAAGTGAAGCGCAACGCCACATCGAGCAGAACGTAAACGCCCGCATGGTGTTTTTCGACTTCTCTCTCAAAATGATTGTTTTATTGAAACAATGAAAAGTGGCAAAATAATGAAATGCAAAGTATCAAATCGTAAATAGTAAATAGTCAAATAGTAAATAAATAGATGATGGAATTTAAACTACATAACGGAAGCGGAGGTCTCTGCTGCAAGAGTTGCGGCAGGCAGGACAAGCAACTGAACACCTACGACTGGCTGGCAGACATTCCGGGCAATGCCGATGAGAGCGAGCTGGTAGAGGTTCAGTTCAAGAATACCCGCAAGGGATATTTCCGCAACAGCAACAAGATACCTCTGGAGAAAGGCGACATCGTAGCCGTAGAAGCCACCCCCGGACATGATATCGGTGTGGTGACCCTGACCGGACGTCTCGTGCCGCTGCAAATGAAGAAAGCCAATATCAAGTCTGAGGCAGACATCAAACGCATCTACCGCAAGGCGAAGCCTGTGGATATGGAGAAGTACAACGAGGCAAAAGCCCGTGAACACTCCACCATGATACGCTCGCGTCAGATAGCCCTGGACCTCAACCTCAACATGAAGATTGGAGACGTGGAATATCAGGGAGACGGCAACAAGGCCATCTTCTACTACATAGCCGACGAACGGGTGGACTTCCGCCAGCTCATCAAGGTACTTGCCGACGCTTTCCGCGTGCGTATCGAGATGAAACAGATTGGTGCCCGCCAGGAAGCCGGACGCATCGGCGGTATCGGTCCCTGCGGACGCGAGCTGTGCTGCGCCACCTGGATGACCTCCTTCGTATCGGTATCCACCAGCGCGGCGCGCTTCCAGGACATTTCACTGAATCCGCAGAAGCTTGCCGGACAATGCGCCAAACTGAAGTGCTGCCTCAACTACGAAGTAGACTGCTACGTGGAAGCACAGAAACGCCTGCCCTCACGCGAGATTACCTTAGAGACCAAAGACGGTGAGTTCTTCTTCTTCAAAGCCGACATTCTGAGCAACCAGATAACCTACTCAAGCGACAAGAACATCCCCGCCAACCTGGTGACCATCAGCGGCAGACGCGCCTTCGAGATTATCGGTTTGAACAGACGTGGCATCAAGCCCGACAGCCTGATAGAAGAAACCCATCGTTCCGAACCCAAAAAGCCGGTGGACTTGCTGGAACAAGAGAGTCTCACTCGCTTTGACCGCAACCGGAAAGGCAAGAGTGGCAGTGACGGCAACGGTGGCGAGAACAGCAACAACAGCCGTAACAAGAGAAAGAAAAAGAGTGGAAACGGTCGTCCGCAAGGAGGTGAGCAGCAGGGTGCTCCGCAATCCAACAACCAGAGAGAACAATCCAGGCAAGACCGGCAACCGAGACAGAAACAAGACCGGCAAGCACCCAAACAAGGTGAACAGCAACAAGGCGAACGTCAACAACGGAACAATAACAACCGTTGTCCGCCCCGTAACAATAAGCCCAAACCTCAAGGTGAAAGACCTGCCCAAAATGACAAACCAGCTCAAGAATAGGAATCTCTGCCTGAAAGGTATCATACTACTGTTTGTCGCAAGCCTGCTGAGCGCTTGCGACAAACAGACTGTATACCATTCCTTCCAATCCCTTCCCACCGAAGGCTGGCTGCGCGAAGACACGCTCTCTTTCGACGTGAAGGTCACCGACTCACTGACCTACTACAAACTGTCTTTGGAAGTTCGTAACCGAAGCAACTACCCCTATCAGAATCTACCTCTATCCATCTGCTACACCACCGCAGATTCCATTCCGTCACCCACGGACACCATACAGCTAATCCTCGCGGACAAAGAAGGAATCTGGAAAGGTGACGGCTGGGGAGGTCTCTATCAGACTGCCGTCTCCGCAGGAAGCGTTCGAATCGGCAAACCCGGCACCTACCTCTTTAAAGTGGCCTATACGCTACCGGACGAAAGGCTGCAAGGAATCAATGACATCGGCATCAAACTGAAGAGATAGGAACTCCCTATTGTTCTTTATTACCTTCTTCTAACAACCACCTCAGTCTCCCACTCACGTCTCCTTGAAGCGGAAACGGGCGGGGTATCATAACTTGCCCTCTTACCTCATAGCGTAACGTCTTTTACGCCAGGATGTAACGACCGTTACACCAGCATGTAAAGGGCGTTACAATATAGCGTAAAAGTCGTTACGATACAGCGTAAAGGACGTTACAATGCGGTGTAACGGCCGTTACATTACGATGTAAACAATGTGTAAATGCAATGTAATGATAATCAAGTCCATTCGTATGTCCCACAAGGAAACGGTCATAACTAAATTCGACGATTACGTCCCGCATCAATCCGCAGAAAGATAAACAGCAGGATTGTGAATCCCCAGAGAGAAGAACCTCCGTAACTGAAGAAAGGCAACGGGATACCGATGACGGGGGTCAGCCCCAGCACCATGCCTATATTGATGAATAGATGGAACAAGAATATACTAAGCACAGAATAACCATACACCCGGCCAAAGGGAGATTGCTGCCGCTCGGCCACGACAATCAGCCGTAAAATAAGAATAAGGAACAGTAACAGTACAGCCGTAGACCCTACGAATCCTTCCTCCTCACCCACGGTGCAAAAAATGAAGTCCGTATCTTGCTCCGGCACATACTTCAGCTTTGTCTGCGTACCATTCAAGAAACCTTTGCCGGTCAGCCCCCCGGAGCCGATGGCTATCTTCGACTGGTTCACGTTATAGCCGGCACCAGCAAGGTCCTCTTCCATACCGAGCACCACCTTGATACGTATCTGTTGATGGGGCTCCAGCACTTTATTGAAGAAGTAGTCGCTGGAGTAGAGGAAACCTATCGAACCCAAAGCAAACAGCCCAATCAGAAAATAAGATAAATGGCGCTCGCTTAAAGAAAGAAAGACAAGATACCCGACAACAAGTGCACAAAGCCCCCACTGCACCCACACCAAGTTGAAGGGTACCACGTATTCCGAAATCAGATAAGCCACGAGCAGCACTCCCAGCGAACCGCCGATAATATTCCGTGTGGGTTCCCAACGCTTTTTATAAACCCACACCATACCTCCGGCAAAGAGCAGTACCATCAGCAGTACGGCAAATTCCCCGATAGGCGTCGGTGTATCGGCAATCATCACCGCATCAAAACGGATGCCCACCACAAAGTAGGCCACTGCACATATACCCGAGAACAGTACCACGCCCGGCATTCCCTCCCGATAAAGCATCAGGAAAAATGCAGAGTACACCAATGCCGAACCCGTCTCCCGCTGTAGGATAATCAGCAACATGGGGAAGAGAATCAGGAAAGCCAACATAAGGGAGCTTTTCCAATTCTTCATCGTAAACGAGTAGGCGCTCATATACTTGGCAAGCGCCAGCGCCGTGGCAAACTTGGCAAACTCCGCCGGCTGCAAACTGACCGGCCCCAGGATGAGCCACGACCGCGACCCTTTCGTGTCGGGCGCAATGAATATCGTGACAATCAGCAACAGCATCAGCCCTATATATATAAGGTAGGAGAACATGTCATAGAGGGAATCATCCAGCATCAGCAGCACAAACCCCAGCCCGAAGGAACATATAATCCAGACAAACTGCTTGCCGGCACGCGTAGAGAAGTCCAGAAAGTCACGGTCACCATAATCATAACTCGCCCCACAGACACTGAACCAGCCGAATACAATCAGCAGCAGGTAAACGACAATCGTCACCCAGTCCAATGATTTCCATATGCTATCTCTCCTTGTCACCAATTTATTTACGATTTTACGATTTACTATTTACTATTGAAGTCACTCACCGTTCATCCCTACCCCCTAATCCTTAATCCCCAACCCCTCATCATCATCTCTCCTCATCTCCGTAAAGTATCACCCGGTTACTGAATTCTTCCGCCCGTATCTCATTCTCGGGCGACAGCTTTCCATGCAGATACTGGTCCATCATCATGGCACCGATAGGTACGCCATACGTGGCACCGAAACCACCGTTCTCCACATAGACGGCAATGGCTATCTTAGGGTTGTCCATCGGGGCAAAGCCCATAAAGACAGAATGGTCCTTGCCGCGGTTCTGTGCCGTGCCCGTCTTTCCGCAGACCTCCACACCCGGCAGGATGGCTCCCGCCATGCGGCAAGTGGCGCTACCCGTACTTCCGTCTACAGCGGCACGCATGCCTTTCACCACCATTTCATAATATTCGCGGTCGATGGTGGGATAACGGGGATTGCGATAGATGCTGTCCAGTTCATTGTCTTCTATCTCCTTCACGATGTGCGGAGTAATGAAATGCCCCCGGTTGGCAATGGTGGCACCCAGATTGGCTATCTGCAACGGGGTGGCGAGAATCTCTCCCTGCCCGATGGAGATACTAATCACCGTCAGACCGTTCCACGAACCCCGATAGGGCTTGTCGTAGAACTTTGCATTCGGTATCAGTCCACGCTGTTCGCCGGGGAGGTCGGTACCGAGCCGATAGCCGAAGCCCTGCGATACCATGTGGTCTTTCCATACGGTAATGGCATTCTGCGGCGAACCGTATTTTTTATCACCGAACATGCGATACAATCCCCAACAGAAATAGGAATTACAAGAGGTCGCGATGGCAGGAATCAGCGACAGAGGCGAACCATGTCCGTGACATCCCACATGAAGGCCTTTATGATTGAAACCATGCGCACAAGGGAAAGTCGGATAATCTTCGTGGATAATCTCTTCTTGAAGGAAAGTCAGTGCCTGCGCCGTCTTGAAGGTGGAGCCCGGCGGATAAGCTCCCATGATGGCACGGTTCAACAAAGGCTTCCGCTTGTCCATCTGCAACAGGCGGTGGTTCTTTCCCCGCTGGCGCCCTATCATCAGATGAGGGTCAAAGGTAGGCGAGGAAACCATACATAGAATCTCACCCGTAGCCGGTTCGATGGCCACAATGGCACCGATTTTGTGTTGAAGCAGTCGTTCTCCCAACATCTGAAGGTCAATGTCGATGCCCAACGTCAGGTTCTTGCCGGGTACGGAGGAACGGTCCAACTGTCCGTCCATGTAGTGTCCCTGGATACGCCCGTGAGCGTCACGAAGCAGAATCTCCACCCCCTTCTCTCCACGCAGATACTTTTCATAGGATTTCTCGATGCCTTGCTTGCCTATATAGTCTCCGCGAATATAATAGTCATCGTTCTCAATGTCTTTCTTGGACACTTCGCCGATGTCCCCCAGCAAATGGCCGGCAGAGTTATAGGTATATTGGCGGATAGTACGCCGCTGAATATAGAAACCTGGAAATTTGAACAGCTTCTCCTGAAACACACCGCACTCTTCGGCAGAAAGCTGCGTCATGAACACCTGATGGGTGTATTTGGAATAACCGGGGTTCATCCAGCGGTTCTTGACGTCCTTCATCCGTTTGTCAAACTGCTCACGGGTAATGTTCAAGGCACTGCAAAGGTCGAGTGTATCCAGCTGCGTCACCTCCCGAGGCACAAACGTAATATCATAGGCAGGCTGGTTAAACACGAGCAACTTACCGTTACGGTCGTAGATAGCCCCCCGTGATGGATATTGTATCTTGTTCAGAAAAGCGTTACTGTCCGCGTTCTTCTTGTAGTCATCAGTCATGATTTGCAGGTCGAACAGCCGGAACACGTAAATAAGAACGATGACAATAGCCGCCGCTCCAATTACATATTTCCGCTTTTCCAGTGTATAGTCTTTCATCAATTCCTAATCCTTAATCCCTTTATCCTTTCTTTCTTATTCCCTCAACAGCCATAATGCAGGTCACAGTAAGCAGGGTACTTGCCGCAATTCTCAACAACAGCGTACCGATATGGGCAAAAGAGAAGAATTCGAGGGTAAGCAACAAGCCGTGATGTATCAGCACACTCACAACCAGATATTTCAGGAAAGGAAGAATCCCCATTGTACGGATGGCCGGAACCAGTGTATCCAGCGTGTCACGAGGCACGAACAGCCGCAGGAAAGTGGGGCGCAAGAAAGCCAGCAACACCGTAGCAGCAGCGTTCATCCCCGGTGTGTCGGAAAAGACGTCGACAGCCAGCCCTAAAAAGAATGCCCACAACATCAACGCATTGCGGGGAGTGTCCGACTCAAACTTCAGTATCAAGTAGATATACAGAAATGGAGTGGCATATCCTGCAATATGCACATTGTTCAATATCAGCACCTGCAACAGTACCAAGCCTATGAACCATCCTATTTTATGCAGATAATTAATTAACAACGCTAATGAGTTATAAGTTACGAGTTACAAGTTATTGAGTGTATAAGTTATAAGATATAAAGATGATTAATCCCTAATCCTTAACCCCTAATCCCTAATTTCTTAGTCACTTCTCGTCCGCCCTCGACTCCAATGCCTTTTGTTCATCCTGCCCGTTGCGGGAAATGACGCGCACATTGCTCACCTTTCCAAAGTCCGTAGCCAGCTTTATCTTCAACAGATACGAAAGCCCGTCGTGCGAGTCAGACATGTCATCCACCGTCCCCACCATAACACCTTCTGGAAACACGGTGGAATAGCCGCTGGTCACTACTGTATCTCCCAGATTGAATTCGGCATGCCGGGGCAAATCCTTCAGATAGGCAAAACGGGAATTACCTCCCTCCCACTTCAAATAACCGAAATAATCACTGCCCACAATCTTACAGCTGATGCTCGACTTGCTGTTCAGCAACGGAATAACCAACGAGTAATGGGGAGAGGTCTTATACACAATACCCACCACGCCATTGGCATCTACAACTCCCATCTCAGGACGGATACCTTCTGTTGTTCCACGGTCTAAAGTGATATAATTGTCAGCCTTGTTCAAGCTGTTCTTTATGACATTCGCCTTGAATATCTGATACTCCGTAGGAGCAAGCCGTTCCATGCTGTACAACCTGGCGGAGTCCAATCCTTTCTCCTTCAAGACATTTTCCAGAAACGAAAGCCGCTGCTCCAACCACATGTTGCGGTCGAGCAGGTCTTCGTTGGCCGTCTTCAAGTGGAAATAGGAAGTGATGCCACCCGATATTTCATAAACCTTCCCCGCCACGCCATTGGCAGAGGTGAAATACACACTCTGCTGGTAATGATTAAAGCGAAATAATAAAATAAAACTGGCAACCTCTAACAGAAGAAAGAGGAACCAGTAATTATATTTAATGAGAAAGTTTAACAAATTTCGCATTACCGCATCAAGAATGAGAAGCGGTCAACGTTCTTCAATGCCACGCCCGTACCTTTGGCAACGGCATGCAAGGGGTCTTCCGCAATGTGGAACGGTATGTTTATTTTATCAGTCAGACGCTTATCCAGTCCACGAAGCAATGCACCGCCACCGGCAAGATAGATACCGTTGTGAACAATGTCGGCATACAATTCGGGAGGCGTATTTTCCAATGCGCTCAAGATGGCTGTCTCAATCTTAGAGATAGACTTCTCCAAGCAATGCGCCACTTCCTGATAGCATACCGGCACTTCCATGGGCAATGCCGTGATGCGGTTCGGACCATGAACGATATAGTCTTCAGGAGCATCCTCACCGAGTTCCGTCAAGGCAGCACCCACATTAATCTTAATACGCTCAGCCATACGCTCGCTGACCTTCACGTTGTGCTGGCGGCTCATGTATTCCTGAATATCGGCAGTCAAGTCGTCACCGGCAATGCGGATGGAGTTGTTGCTTACGATACCTCCCAAAGAGATTACGGCAATTTCCGTAGAACCACCACCTATGTCAACAATCATGTTGCCTTCGGGAGCCTCTACATCGATACCGATACCGATGGCAGCAGCCATCGGCTCGAAAATCAAATAAACGTCGCGCCCGCCGGCATGCTCGGCAGAGTCGCGCACGGCACGCAGCTCCACTTCGGTACTGCCCGAAGGAACACCAATCACCATGCGGAGTGACGGAGAGAAAAGACGGTTACGGTTGTTCACCATCTTGATAAGTCCACGTATCATCTGCTCGCAGGCATAGAAGTCGGCAATCACACCATCGCGCAACGGACGGATGGTACGTATGTTTTCGTGGGTCTTTTCGTGCATCATCTTTGCCTTGTCACCCACGGCAATCATCTTATCGGTACGACGGTCCAAAGCCACCACCGAAGGCTCATCCACCACAATCTTACCATTCGTGGTGATGATGGTATTGGCTGTGCCAAGGTCCATCGCTATTTCTTGTGTAAAGGAGAATAATCCCATTAATATTTACGATTTAACTATTTACGATTTACGATTGATATTCCTCTTGTTTACAATTTGAGATTCAGACTTACGATGTAACTTCAATCGTAAATCGTAAATCGTCAAATCGTAAATCCGAATTAGTGTTTAAAGTGACGGAATCCCGTAGTCACCATGGCAATGCCATGCTCGTTGCAATATTCAAACGAGAGTTCATCCTTGATGCTTCCACCCGGCTGGATGACGGCTGTTACGCCTTCATTGCCGGCAATTTCCACGCAGTCGGGGAAAGGGAAGAATGCGTCACTTGCCATTACAGCGCCATTCAAGTCGAAACCGAAGTTTTTGGCTTTCTCGATAGCCTGCTTCAAAGCATCCACACGGCTGGTCTGACCTACACCACTTGCCAACAACTGCTTTCCTTTTGCCAGCACAATGGCATTCGACTTACTGTTCTTCACAATCTTGTTTGCAAAGAGCATATCCTCAATTTCCTGTGCAGTGGGAGCCTTCGTAGTTACAGTCTTCAATTCTTCAGGAGTTTCCACCTTAAGGTCGCGGTCCTGAACCAATACGCCATTCAGCAAAGAACGGAACTGCTTCTTAGGCAGAGCTGCCGGCTTGCGGACCAGGATAATACGGTTCTTCTTCTGACCGAGGATTTCCAACGCATCCACATCATAATCGGGAGCGATAATCACCTCAAAGAAAATTTTATTGATTTCTTCGGCAGCAGCCTTGTCAATCACGGCATTAGTGATGAGCACACCACCAAAAGCGGATACCGGGTCACCGGCAAGCGCATCGTTCCATGCTTCGAGCACAGTGGGACGTGAAGCCAGTCCACAAGCATTATTATGCTTCAGGATAGCGAAAGTCGTATCCTTGAATTCGTCAATCAAGTCAACGGCAGCATTGATGTCGAGCAGGTTGTTATAAGAGATTTCCTTACCGTGAATCTGGTCGAACATAGCATCAATATTGCCATAGAAATAACCTTTCTGATGCGGATTCTCGCCATAGCGTAAAGTCTTCTGGCTGTTGGCAGAGCAACGGAAAGCGGAACCTTCCTCGCCATCGAAATAGTTGAAGATGGCAGAATCATAGTGTGAAGACACTCCGAAAGCCTCTTTGGCAAACCAACGGCGTTCTTCGATGGTAGTAGTGGCTCCGTGTTCCATCAGCATGTCGCGGAACGGCTGGTATTGTGCTTGCGAAGCGATGATAACCACGTCGTTGTAGTTCTTGGCAGCGGCACGAATCAGGGAGATACCGCCTATGTCAATCTTTTCGATGATGGCAGGTTCTTCGGCACCACTGGCAACGGTAGCCTCAAACGGATAGAGGTCAACAATGACGAGGTCTATTTCGGGGATTTCATATTTTTCAATCTGTTGCATGTCTTGCTCCAATCCGCGGCGGCAAAGAATACCTCCAAAAACCTTCGGATGCAAAGTCTTCACGCGTCCGCCCAGGATGGAAGGGTATGTAGTGAGGTCTTCCACTGCCTTGCAGGGATAACCCAGGGATTCTATAAACTGACGGGTTCCACCGGTTGAGAGGAACTCTACACCTTCTTCATGCAGTTTGGTAATGATTTCGTCCAAACCTTCCTTATGGTAAACAGATACCAGAGCTGTTTTGATTCTTTTTGTTTCAGACATGGATTTGCGTATTAAAGTATGCGTATATTAGTATTTGGACTGCAAAGTTACTACAAAAAAGTGAAATGCGGAAAGATATAGTGATAGAATTGAGTTACAAGGGTTTTGGTTGAAGTGGCGATAATCCGTGAAGCCATTACAATCCCTGCCGAAGCCAAATCCTGACGCCGCTACGTTACTTGTTCGTAACCATGCCCGAAAATGCGACAAACGGGTACGAATAGCGAAACAAGGCTCTAAGGAATAGTGAGTTATCCATAACTCATGCGAAAAATCAGGTTACGGAAAAAGATTGCGCCGTTCCTCCCCGTTTTGCGTACCAACACCGGACTCTTCACCAACTAATTTTGAAACCCAAAAATTAAGGACAATGAAGAGTACATTTTCAGTAATCTACTACCTCAAGCGTCAGGTAGTGAAAAAGGACGGGACAGTTCCCGTCATGGGACGCATCACGGTGGACGGCAGCCAGACACAGTTCAGCTGCAAACTGACTGTCGATCCGAAACTGTGGGACACCAAAGGTGGACGTGTCACGGGCAGAAGCACGGCGGCACTCGAAACGAACCGTATGCTTGACAAGATGCGGGTACGCATCAACAGGCATTATCAGGAAATCATGGAGCGTGACAACTTCGTCACGGCGGAGAAGGTGAAGAACGCCTTTCTCGGACTGGAACACCGCTACCACACGCTGATGCAGGTGTTCCGCCAGCACAACGAGGACTACGAGAAGCAGGTGGAGGCAGGCATGAAAGCCAAAGGCACGCTGCTGAAGTACCGCACCGTTTACAAGCACATGCAAGAGTTCCTCGACATCCGCTACCATGTGAAGGACATCGCCCTAAAAGAGCTTACCCCGGCTTTCATCTCCGACTTCGAGATGTTCCTGCGCACGGACAAGCACTGCTGCACCAATACCGTGTGGCTGTACGTCTGCCCGTTACGGACGATGGTATTCATCGCCATCAACAACGAGTGGCTGACGCGCGACCCGTTCCGCGAGTATGAAATCAAGAAGGAGGAAACAACACGCAGTTTCCTGACCAAAGATGAGATCCGCCTGCTGATGGAGGGGAAACTGAAAAACGCCAAACAGGAATTGTACCGCGACCTCTACCTGTTCTGCGCCTTCACGGGGCTGTCGTTCGCGGATATGCGCAACCTTACGGAAGAGAATATCCGCACCTACTTCGACGAACACGAGTGGATAAACATCAACCGCCAGAAAACGGGCGTGGTGTCCAACATCCGCCTGCTCGACATCGCCAACCGCATAATCGGCAAATACCGGGGACTGTGCGGGGACGGCAGGATATTTCCCGTTCCGCATTATAACACGTGCCTTGCCGGTATCCGTGCCGTCGCCAAGCGTTGCGGCATCACCAAGCATATCACGTGGCATCAGAGCCGCCACACGGCAGCCACGACGATATTCCTCTCCAACGGTGTTCCCATCGAAACGGTCAGCTCCATGCTCGGACACAAGAGCATAAAGACGACGCAGATTTACGCAAAGATAACCAAAGAGAAGCTCAATCAGGACATGGAGAACCTTGCCGCAAGATTGAACGGCGTCGAGGAATTTGCAGGTTGCACCATCTAAAAAGAAAAGCCATGAAACGTGACACAATCATCATCGAGGACAAGGCAGTCAGCGTAACCGGTAACGACGTGTGGATGACCGCCACCGAAATAGCCGGATTGTTCCATACGACCGTCCCGGCAGTGAACGCCGCCATCAGAGCCGTCCGCAAGTCGGACGTGCTGAACGACTACGAGGTGTGCCGCTACATGCAGCTTGAAAACGGGCTGCACGCGGACGTGTACGCCCTTGAAATCATCATCCCGGTCGCTTTCAGGGTGAATACCTACAACACCCACCTGTTCCGCACATGGCTGGTGGGAAAGGCACTCTCACAAGAGAAACGGCAGACATACGTGATGTTCATACAGAACGGAAAAGCCGGGTATTGCTGATTGCACATACCCCATAAGACAAGTAAACGGGTAGCACCACAAAAGGTGTCACCCGTTTACTTTTTCATGAAACCGCCTCACTCCAGCGGCTTGCGGTAGTTCGCTTCCAGTACCCCGCGCAGCCCCGTTTCCGGGTAAAGCACCTTCCCTCCCAAAAGTATGAAGGGCAACACGCGGTTGTTGCGGTATTCCTGCAAGGTGCGCCGGCTCACACGGAGCAGTTCCGACACCTCGCCGTCCGTCAGGTAACGTTCCCCGTCCAGCGGAGGACGGTAGCTTTCCAGAAATGCGGACAGCCATTTCGAGCCTTTGCGCATATCCTGCACCACAGAGGCTATCGGCTCGTCTTCCATCGTAAAAACATCGTTGTTCTCGTTCATCATAACTTCGGATTCAGTGGGTGAATAAATCAAATCATCTGCCGTGCGGATAGAGCGTGCCGACAAGCGGTATCAGCCGCTTCACCTCCTCTGGCTTGTAATAGAACCTGCGGTTTATCTGCGAGTAGCCGATAAGCCGCCTGTCACGCAGCGTCTGCAACGTGCGCGGGCTTATTCTCAACTGCCCGCAGACCTCCTCGCCCGTGAGCCATCTTTCCATGCGCCCCGTGTCGCTTTTGCGCCTCAGGGCGGCGACCTTCTCCGAGAGTGCGCCGAATGCCGCCACCATCATCTCGAAAGTCTTTTTCTCGATAGATACTATTTCCATATTCATGTCATTTAGAGTTTGCCGCAAAGGTAACGAAACGGCATACAAGACGTATCGTTTTCCGCTGAAAGGCTGCCTGTTGCGCCGTTTGACCGGGTTACGGAGCCATCTTCCGCAAAAATCTTACGTGAGTCACGTAGTGAGTTGTTAAAGCCCCTTTTGTTTATTGCCGAATTTTGTCGCAGAAACAAAAAGAAAGGACTGAACATGAAAGTGATAACAATGGAAAGTTCCGCCTACAAGGAGATGATGGCGCAGATTGCGAACATCGCAGGGTACATCCGCGAGGCAAGGGACGAGAAGAAACGGAAGCGGGAAACCGAAGACAAGCTGCTTGACACGGCACAGGCGGCGAAGATGCTCAACGTGAGCAAGCGCACCATGCAGCGTATGCGCACCGACCACCGTATCGAGTATGTGGTGGTACGCGGAAGCTGCCGCTACCGCCTTTCCGAGATACTGCGGCTATTGGAGGACAACACAGTAAGGAACGAGGAAGGGACAATAGACACCCTGTTCCACAACCACACGCTGCGCACGGGCGGCAAACCAAAAGGAAGGAGGACATAGGTCATGGAACTGCTCACACGAAACAACTTCGAGGGCTGGATGCAGAAGCTGATGGAACGGCTCGACCGTCAGGACGAACTGCTGCTGGCGATGAAGGCTGAGGGGAAACAGCCCACTATCACGGAAAGCATCCGCCTTTTCGACAATCAGGATTTGTGCATGTTGCTCCAGATAAGCAAACGCACCCTCCAACGCTACCGCAGCGTAGGCGCATTGCCCTACAAGACGCTGGGCAAGAAGACCTATTACAGCGAGGAGGACGTGCTGACATTCCTTTCCAACCATATCAAGGACTTCAAAAAGGAAGATATAGCCTTCTACAAGGCTCGTATCCATAATTTCTTTCATAAATAACCCATTAAAACATTTTTCAGATGGCAAAGAAAAAAGACGAAAAGGACGTGCTGGTAGTCCGTGACGAGAAGACAGGCGAGATCAGCGTGGTAGCCGGGCTGAACGCGGACGGCACACCCAAGCGCACCCCCGCAAAAGCGGAGAACGCGCAGAGTTTCCTGCAATTCGACCGACATGGCGACGTGCTGGACAACTTCTTCAAGAACTTCTTCCGGCAGTGCAAGGAACCCAGCCGCTTCGGTTTCTACCGCATTGCGGCAGACCAAGCTGAAAATCTCTTAGAGGTGATGAAGCAACTGCTGAAAGACCCCGAAGCGAACAAGGAGCTGCTCGCCCCTCACAAGGTGGACACCTCCGACTATGAGAAGAAGGTGCAGGAAGAGATGGCAGCACAACAGACAGAGAAACAAGAACCTCAAAAACAGGAGAACATGGAACAACGGAAAGAACAGCAACAGGACAAATCCGAACAGATGCAGGGCAAACGTGGCTACCAGCCCATCGACGAGAGTAAAATCAACTGGCAGGAGCTGGAGGACAGATGGGGCGTAAAGCGGGACAACCTTGAAAAGTCCGGCGACCTTACGAAGATGCTCAACTATGGCAAGTCCGACTTGGTAAAGGTCAAACCGACCTTCGGCGGCGAATCATTCGAGCTGGACGCCCGCCTCTCCTTCAAGAAGGACGGTGAGGGAAACATCAGCCTCGTGCCGCACTTCATCCGCAAGGAGCAGAAGCTGGATGAGTACAAGGAACACAAATTCTCCGACAATGACCGGAAGAACCTCCGCGAAACGGGCAATCTCGGTAGGGTCGTGGACATTGTGGACAGGGAAACGGGCGAGGTCATCCCCTCCTACATCAGCATCGACCGCAAGACGAATGAAATCACGGACATTCCGGCAAGCAGGGTGCGCATCCCGGAGCGCATCGGCAAGACGGAAATCACCACGCAGGAGCGGGACATGCTCCGCGCCGGACTGCCCGTACGCGACAAGCTCATCGAGCGCAACGACGGCAGAAAGTTCGTCACCACCCTGCAAGTGAACGTGGAGCAGCGCGGCGTGGAGTTCGTGCCGGGAACCGGCAAGTCGCCCCGTACCGCACAGACACAGGAAACCAAAGGCGACACATCGAAAAGTCAGGCGCAGGGCGGGGAAAATGCCGCACAGACCAAGAAGGAGCAACGCCGCAACACGTGGACGAACGAGGACGGCAGCATCCGCCCCATCAGCAAATGGAGCGGCGTGAGCTTCACCGACCAGCAGAAAGCCGACTATGTGGCGGGTAAAGCCGTGAAGCTGGAGAACGTGACCGACAAGCAGGGCTTCCATGCCACGATGTATATCAAGTTCAACCCGGAGAAGGGACGCCCGTACCGCTACGACACGAACCCTGACAATGCACAGCAGGTTGCTCCGTCCAACGAGAGCCGCACGCAGGTGGCGGTGAACAACGATGGCAAGACCAACGAGGCTACAAAGAATCTGAGAGAGCCGTTGCAGAAAGGTCAGACCAACCCGAAGGACGCCCGCCAGCAACAGCAGCAGGAGAAGCCGCAGAAGAAAACGGGCAAGGGCATGAAAATGTAATCCCGTGTCCGCCACTGAATCCAAAATAAAATCCAAAGTATCAACAAAAAAGAAGAAGACATGAAGACAATCATTGCAGAAAAGCCCTCCGTGGCACGTGAAATCGCCCGCATCGTGGGCGCGACAAAGAGAGAGGAAGGATATTTCGAGGGAGGCGGTTATGCCGTGACATGGGCATTCGGACACCTCGTTCAGCTTGCCATGCCCGACGGCTACGGCGTGCGCGGATTTGTCCGTGACAACCTCCCGATTATTCCCGACACATTCACGCTCGTCCCCCGTCAGGTCAGGACGGAGAAAGGTTACAAGCCCGACAGCGGCGTGGTGTCGCAGATAAAAGTCATCAAAAGACTGTTCGACACAAGCGAACATATCATCGTGGCGACCGATGCCGGACGCGAGGGAGAGCTTATCTTCCGCTACCTCTACCACTATACGGGTTGCACCACTCCTTTCGTGCGCCTGTGGATCAGCTCTCTCACCGACAAAGCTATCCGCGAGGGACTGCGGAAACTCGAAGACGGCAGCAAATACGACAACCTCTACCTCGCCGCCAAAGCGCGGAGCGAATCCGACTGGCTCGTGGGCATCAACGGCACACAGGCGTTATCCATCGCCGCCGGACACGGCACGTATTCCGTGGGGCGGGTGCAGACACCAACGTTGGCTATGGTATGTGAACGCTACTGGGAGAACCGCCGCTTTACGTCCGAAGCATTCTGGCAGCTCCATATCGCAACGGACGGTTGCGACGGCGAAGTCGTGAAATTCTCATCCTCCGAGAAATGGAAAGAGAAAGAACCGGCGATGGAACTATATAATAAGGTAAAGGCGGCAGGTTGCGCCACTGTCACGAAAGCCGAGCGCAAGGAGAAGACGGAGGAAACTCCCTTGCTCTACGACCTGACCACGCTCCAGAAAGAAGCCAACGCCAAGCACGGCTTCACGGCGGAACAGACGCTTGAAATCGCGCAGAAACTCTACGAAAAGAAGTTGATAACCTATCCGAGAACGGGAAGCCGCTACATCCCCGAAGACGTGTTTGCCGAAATTCCCAAACTGCTCGCTTTCATCGGCACACAGCCCGAATGGAAAGACAAGGTGCGGGCAAAAGCCGCCCCGACACGCCGCAGCGTGGACGACGGCAAGGTGACAGACCACCATGCCCTGCTCGTCACGGGTGAGAAACCGCTCTTCCTCTCCAAAGAGGACAATACCATCTATCAGATGATTGCCGGGCGCATGGTCGAGGCATTCTCTGAGAAATGCGTCAAGGATGTGACCACTGTCACGGCGGAATGTGCCGGAGTGGAGTTTACCGTAAAAGGCAGCGTCGTGAAGCAAACCGGATGGCGTGCCGTCTATGGCGAGGAAAAAGAGGAAATTACCATCCCCGGCTGGCAGGAAGGCGACACGCTGACACCGAAAGGCTCGTCCATTACCGAAGGAAAGACCAAACCCAAGCCGCTGCATACCGAAGCCACCCTGCTCTCGGCAATGGAAACGGCGGGCAAGGAAATTGAGGACGACGCACTGCGGCAGGCGATGAAGGACTGTGGCATCGGTACTCCCGCCACACGCGCCTCCATCATCGAAACGCTTTTCAAGCGCGGTTACATGGAACGCTGCAAGAAGTCGCTTGTTCCCACCGAAAAAGGACTTGCCCTCAATTCCGTCGTCAAGACGATGCGCATCGCCGATGTTGCCATGACGGGCGAATGGGAAAAGGAGCTGGCGCGTATCGAGCGCGGGGAACTGTCCGACGACACCTTCCGCAAGGAGATAGAGGCGTACACACGTGAGATAACCTCCGAACTGATCTCGTGCGACAAGCTCTTCGGCAGCCGTGACTCCGGCTGCGCGTGTCCCAAGTGTGGCACGGGCAGGATGCGGTTCTACGGCAAGGTGGTACGCTGCGACAACACGGAGTGCGGACTGCCCGTGTTCCGGCTGAAAGCGGGACGCACCCTGTCCGACGATGAAATCAAAGACCTGCTCACCGAAGGGCATACCAAGCTGCTCAAAGGGTTCAAGAGCAAACAGGGCAAGAGTTTCGATGCTGTTGTCGCCTTTGACGGGGAATATAACACGACTTTTGTGTTCCCGGAGGCTAAAAAGGACAAGAAATTTTCAGGACGGAAGAAATAGTATTAACTTTGCCACTTGTTCAGAGTAATGAATTGTTCTTCGATACCGGATTACACTCATACTTTGGATTTAGTGGTGGCACTCGGAGGGATACCGAGTGCCTTTTTCTTCCTTTTTCCAACCGATTATCCCGTTAATTATCAATCCGCTAAATCCAAAGTAATGAACAACAAGAAGAAAAACGAGGGTCAGACCGACTTTTCCTATTACGGTCTGTACCTGCTGGACTATCTCCGCACGAACAAGTTTGAACAGGCTGACGACACCGCTTTCATACGGGAACGGGCCGACCGTGCCGCCGAAACGTATGAGAGGGCACGGCTTGAAGGCTATCCCGCCGATGGTGCGCAGGAACTGGCGATGGACACGCTGCTGCGCGGGCTGCATTATTCCCGTTACGCCATCCTCCGCGAAGTCGTGGAAAACGAGTTTGCCGATGAAGTGCCGGAAGAGAAGCGTGAAGCCTTTGTCCTGAAACTGCTGCCGCTTGTCGGCAACGTGTTCTCCGTCTATGACCTCTCGGATGACAATTTCGCCCTGTCTTCCGATTACGACCTGCTCTACACGGAGCTGACGGGAGCAACCGTCCTTTACTTAGACGAATATGGCGTTTAACCGCAAACAGAAACTGCGGGACAACATCGAGGCGATACGGACGGCATTCATCCTTGACAGGGAAAATAGGACAGCGACAACCGAAGAGCGTGCCATACTTCAAAGGTACTGCGGTTTCGGCGGTCTGAAATGTATCCTCAACCCTGCAAAGGAACTGACGGATGCCGTCCGGTGGGCGAAATCCGACCTCGAACTGTTCGCCCCGACGGTGGAGCTGCACAGGCTTATCCGTGAGAACAGCAAGGACGAAACAGAGTACAAGCGGTTTGTGGATTCGCTGAAAGCGTCCGTGCTGACCGCTTTCTACACCCCCAAAGAGATAACCGACACCATCGCGGACGTGCTGGCAGATTACAGCGTCCGCCCCGCCCGTATGCTCGAACCGTCGGCAGGTGTCGGCGTGTTCGTGGATTCCATGCTGCGGCACAGCCCCAATGCGGATGTGATGGCTTTCGAGAAGGATCTGCTCACGGGTACAATCTTGAGGCATCTCTATCCCGACCAGAAAATGCGCACCTGCGGTTTTGAGAAAATCGAAAGACCGTTCAACAATTATTTCGACTTGGCGGTGTCCAACATTCCGTTCGGTGACATTGCCGTGTTCGACGCGGAGTTTCAGCGGAGCGACTCTTTCGGCAGACGCTCCGCCCAGAAAACCATCCACAACTATTTCTTTCTCAAAGGACTGGATGCCGTGCGTGACGGCGGTATCGTGGCGTTCATCACCTCGCAAGGGGTATTGAATAGCACCAAGACCTCCGTGCGTAACGAGCTGTTCAGTCAGGCCAATCTGGTATCCGCGATACGCCTGCCCAACAACCTGTTCACGGACAACGCGGGCACGGAGGTGGGCAGTGACCTGATTGTCCTGCAAAAGAACCTCAGCAAGAAGGAAATGTCGCAGGACGAGCGGCTGATGACCGTGATACAGACGGACACGAAAACCGCCCTGACCGACAACGCCTATTTCATCCACCACCCGGAACGCATCGTGCATACGATGGCGAAACTTGACACAGACCCCTACGGGAAGCCCGCTATGGTTTATCTGCACGAGGGCAAGGCAGCAGGCATCGCCGGGGATTTGCGCCGTATGCTCGACGAGGATTTCCATTACAGGCTTGCCATGCGCTTGTATTCGGGTTCAATCCGGCAGGCAGGAACGGAAGAAAAAGTTGCCGTTCAAAATAAAGTAGAGCGTCCTGCCATAAAATTGGAAACAGTATCCTCGGCGCAGACGGTGGAAACTCCGACAGAAAAGCCGCAACCCGCAGATGAAAAGCCGGAGATAGAACCGCGCCCGCAATATTCCGCAGGCGTGCAGCTCACCCTGCTTGACCTCTGGGGGATGACGGAAGAGGTCAGCCAACCGAAAACCTCCAAAAAGAAAAAGACGGTGAAAAAGGCAGTTACGGCAAAGTCCACTCCGCCCAAACCGAAAGTCACGGTTACACCGACAGCTCCAACTGCAAAACCCGCAATGGAGAATAAGGAGGTGAAAGCGGAGAACACCGCCAAGCCTGCCGACCCGGACGACATCTATGCCACACTGGACTGGGATACCAATCCTCCCATCAACGGTTTCTATGAAATGATGATGGGTTTGACGCCGGAGCGTAGGAAAGAACTTCGGGAACTGGCAAGGCAGCATAACGAGAAACAAGTGGCGGAAAAGACGGAAGTGAAAGCCGTGCCGGAAACTTCCCGTGAGCAGCCACGACAGGAGGAAACACAGCCGGAGGCAGTCGCCGCACCTGCCGTTACAGATACCCCATCGGAAGCGGTGGGGACTTTCCTTTTCCCCGACATCGAAGCGGAAAAGCCGAAGGAGGAAGTCGTGGACCTTTCTCCGCGTGCCTACCACCGCACGCCGGAGATGCACCTGCGCGAAGGGTCGCTGGTGGCTGACCGGGGGCGTCATAACATCGGCTACCTGAAAGACATCACGCCATACGGGGCGACATTCCAGCCGCTCGACCTGAAAGGATACCAGAAGGAAAAGGCGTTGTTGTATGTGTCGCTGCGTGACGCCTACGAGCGTCTGTACCGTTATGAATCGCTCCGGCGCGAGGCAAATGTTCCGTGGCGAGAGCATCTGAATACCTGTTACGATGAGTTTGTCATGCGCTACGGCAACCTCAACGCCAAGCAGAACGTGAAGTTAGTGATGATGGATGCGGGCGGGCGCGACATCCTTTCGCTGGAACGGATGGAAAACGGAAAGTTCGTCAAGGCGGACATCTTCGAGCATCCTGTTTCCTTCGCGGTGGAGAGCCATGCCAACGTAGGCTCTCCCGAAGAAGCCCTGTCTGCGTCGCTCAACAAATATGGTACGGTCAATCTCGACTATATGCGGGAGATAACCGACAGCACGGCGGAGGATTTGCTCACTGCCCTGCAAGGGCGCATCTACTACAATCCGCTCGTGACCGGTTACGAAATCAAAGACCGTTTCATCGCCGGAAATGTCATAGAGAAAGCGGAACGCATAGAGGCATGGATGGGTGACAATCCCGAAAATGAGCGTATGCCGGAGGTGAAGCAGGCGTTGGAGGCTCTGAAAGATGCCGAGCCGCAGCGCATCGCCTTCGAGGATCTGGACTTCAATTTCGGGGAACGCTGGATTCCGACGGGTGTCTATGCCGCCTACATGAGCCGGCTGTTCGACACGGAGGTGAAAATCGCCTATTCCGCAAGCATGGACGAGTTTTCGGTGGTGTGCGGCTACCGCACCATGAAAATCACGGACGAGTTTCTGGTGAAGGGGTATTACCGGAACTATGACGGTATGCACCTCCTAAAACACGCCCTGCACAACACCTGCCCTGACATGATGAAGTCCATCGGCAAGGACGAGCATGGCAACGACATCAAGATGCGCGACAGCGAGGGAATACAACTCGCCAACGCCAAGATTGACGAGATACGAAACGGCTTCTCCGAATGGCTCGAAGAGCAGTCGCCGCAGTTCAAGGAGCGGCTTGTGACGATGTATAACCGCAAGTTCAACTGTTTCGTGCGCCCGCGCTACGACGGCTCCCATCAGACCTTTCCCGACCTCAACCTGAAAGGGCTGGCAAGCCGGGGTATCAAGAGCGTCTATCCCTCACAGATGGATTGCGTCTGGATGTTGAAACAGAACGGCGGCGGAATTTGCGACCACGAGGTGGGAACCGGTAAGACGCTGATAATGTGCATCGCCGCGCATGAGATGAAGCGTCTGAATTTGGCACACAAGCCGATGATTATCGGGCTGAAAGCCAACGTTGCGGAGATTGCAGCCACCTATCAGGCGGCATATCCCAACGCACGTATTCTGTACGCTTCGGAGAAGGACTTTTCGACCGCCAACCGTGTGCGCTTCTTCAATAATATAAAGAACAACGACTACGATTGCGTCATCATGTCGCACGACCAGTTCGGCAAGATACCGCAGTCGCCGGAATTGCAGCAGCGCATCCTGCAAGCAGAGCTTGACACGGTGGAGGAAAACCTCGAAGTGCTACGGCAGCAGGGAAAGAACGTGTCGCGGGCGATGCTGAAAGGATTGGAGAAGCGCAAGCACAACCTTGAAGCGAAGCTGGAGAAGGTGGAACACGCCATAAAGTCACGCACGGACGACGTGGTGGATTTCAAGCAGATGGGCATCGACCACATCTTCATAGATGAGAGCCACCAGTTCAAGAATCTGACTTTCAACACGCGCCACGACCGTGTGGCGGGATTGGGAAACAGCGAGGGAAGCCAGAAGGCACTTAACATGCTCTTTGCCATACGCACCATACAGGAGCGCACAGGAAAAGACTTGGGTGCGACCTTCCTCTCCGGCACGACTATCAGCAACTCACTGACTGAATTGTACCTGCTGTTCAAGTACCTGCGCCCGAAGGAGCTGGAACGGCAGGACATAAGGTGTTTCGACGCTTGGGCGGCGATATTTGCCAAGAAGACGACGGATTTTGAATTTAACGTGACGAACAATGTGGTCCAGAAGGAGCGTTTCCGCTACTTCATCAAAGTGCCGGAGCTTGCCGCCTTCTATAATGAAATCACGGACTACCGCACGGCGGAGGATGTGGGCGTTGACCGTCCTGCCAAGAACGAGATACTGCACCATATACCGCCCACGCCGGAACAGGAGGACTTCATACAGAAACTGATGCAGTTCGCCAAGACGGGCGATGCCACCTTGTTGGGCAGGCTGCCGCTTTCGGAAACGGAAGAAAAGGCGAAGATGCTCATCGCCACGGACTATGCCCGGAAAATGGCACTCGACATGCGCATGATAGACCCGAATTACGAAGATCATCCCGACAACAAAGCGAGTCACTGTGCCAAGATGATCGCGGAGTATTATCAAAAATACGACGCCCAGAAAGGCACGCAGTTCGTTTTCTCTGATTTGGGGACATACCAGCCGGGCGACGGGTGGAACGTCTATTCGGAAATCAAGCGCAAACTGACGGAGGACTACGGTATACCGCCAAGCGAGGTGCGCTTCATTCAGGAGTGCAAGACCGACAAGGCGCGGAAGGCGGTGATAGACGCCATGAACGCCGGGACGGTGCGTGTGCTGTTCGGCTCTACCTCTATGCTCGGAACGGGTGTGAACGCCCAGAAACGGTGTGTGGCTATCCATCATCTCGATACGCCTTGGGTGCGACATGAAGTCGCATAGATAATTGTTGGAATGATACCTACGGGTATCA
>ENA-OXVM01000205-OXVM01000205.1-human-gut-metagenome-genome-assembly--contig:-NODE-205-length-25333-cov-7.65068_pt1 | contig 25333 bp, 17 predicted proteins | sample MGYA00249574_ERZ652691 | MGnify/ENA primary metagenome ERZ652691 (study PRJEB26925, sample SAMN05826508) | human gut metagenome | biome: ENVO:2100002; feature: ENVO:00000062; material: ENVO:00002003...
GATGTAGAGAGGTCTCGTGGGCTCGGAGATGTGTATAAGAGACAGGGTATAGACGAGAAGCTCATCAGAGGGCATCTGGTTTCGCTGCAGCGCTTCATCCGCATCCGGATCAATCAGGTGATTGGAGAGCTGAAGAATGTCGCTCCCCGACTCAATCTCTCGGCGTGCCGTGAGGAACTCCGGATCACCGGGCACCAGTGCGAGACCGGTCTCGATCGCTTTGAGCGCACCTTCCGCATCGCCGAAATGCGCACGCAGTTTTGCTGCTTCCAGCCATCCCCATGGATATGTCGGCTCTTCTCGCAGAGCACGCTCCGCACATTGATGCGCCTCTTCAATTTTCCCCAGATGAAGCCATACTGCACAAAGACGATAAAAGAAGACTCCGCAGCCGGCAGCCGAAGCTTCAGCTCGCCGAAGAATGCTGAGAGCGCGGATGCAGTCTTCATATTGGTGCAGATTAAGGCAGGCATGCGCGCGCATCAATGCACACTCGAGATCTTGATCAGCCGCTTCGCGCGTGAAGCGCCCTTCCCTGATGCCTCGATCTATAACGGCATCGATTTCAGCCAGAATTCGCCCAGGCCGAATTTCATTGCCCGAGTTGAAGGCAGCCAGTTTGGCTCGATCTTCATCTGAAAAAATAATTCCGCGCGGCGTCATCACAATTCTCCTCTCATGCGTGCTGCGAACCGCCTCACGCGTGAGCCTCATCCTCATGGGCGAGCAATTCATTGGGCTGGAACCGAATCTTCCAGGTGTCACGTCCCTTTAAAAAGATACCTGGACTTCTCTCGAGCGGCAATTTTTGTCCGGCGGTATAGCTCACCGTTTCACCATCCTGAAAGTCCACTTCGTTTTCAGACACATAATCCGCTGTGTCGGCAAGGAAGAAAAAGAGCTCCATGGGGTCAATATCCGCTGCCGGAACTTCCATTTCCATTCGGCCCAGGGCTTCAAGACCTTCCGTCCAAGCTGCAAAGCCGCCCGATTCAAGGCGCACGACAGAGACCCACACGAGGCAAAGCGTTGGAAATGCGCCGTCTTTCATACATTGGGCAAAATCACGGTATGTTTCGGGCTGATGCACCACTCCATTGATATAGATGCCGACGGAGGAAGCCTCTCCTGAGAGCGACGCACAAACCTTCGCAAATGCCCTGCCGGCCCTTTTCCCGGGCAGAGGCGCAGTCACAATCAAGTGCGCACGATGGTGCGCCACTAAACTTTTATCTCCTCGCCAAAGGAAATTGTCTTCTGCCGCACCGAGCGCCTCATTATCAGGAATCGGAGCAGGAATCAAGCGTATAAAAACCGGCACGTCGTCAACGATGAAGCATGATGTCGACGAAGAAGCACCGTCTTCGAGCTCAATCGAATCGTCCCACTCTCGGCGGAAGCGCTTCACGAAAGCTGACGCACACCATGCCGCATCCTTAAGAAGGACAAAAGAGAGGAAAATGCTGCGGGGCGAAGATCTCGCGGCACCATTGCTGATCGAATCACACATAGGCACACCATGGCGGTTAGTGGAGAGGCTTACGCTGCTTTCTGTCATTTTCTCATGCCGCGCCGCAATCTCTTTATGAAGAGACTTCAATGTCGACAGTCTGCCCCCAAAGCGCAGCCCAAATGATTTCCTGCGGTCTCAAATCGATTGATAATGGTTTTCTTTACATTTGACTATCGCGGTCTGCGCCATTGTCATGATTATTTTCCTCATCAAGCTTATCGCTGCACCGCTTCTGCTTGCGCTGGCCACATTGGCTGCTCGGCGCTGGGGAACGGTTTTGGGCGGGATTCTCATTGGACTGCCGCTGATCTCCGGACCTATTTCTGTTTTTCTGGCCATCGAAAACGGTGCCGGATTTGCCGTTGAAACAGCCAGAGGCGCATTGGCTGGAACCGTTGCACTTGCTGTCTTCACCTGTGTCTATGCGGCGGTCTGCCCTAAAGGATGGCTTAAAGCTTCTTTTTTAAGCGTGGCGCTCTATGTTTTAGCCTCTTGGATCGCAGCCGAGCTTCCGATCTCTGCTGTGACGCTGGCAGTCTCCGCTGCGGCCGCCATCATCCTTTCGCTTTGGATCATGCCCGTTCCTCACGGTGCAGCCGTGAAACACCGTCCGCCGAAACATGATCTCCTGATGCGCATGGGCATGATGATGGTGCTGATGATTGCCATCACCTTCCTGGCGCCCTATATCGGCCCTACCGCCTCAGGCATCGCATCAACTTTTCCGTACATGGCGCTCACCATGGCGGTTTTCTCCCAAATCCAAGGCGGCCCGGATAATGCCCGCCGAGCCATGCACGGGCTGATGCTCGGCATGTACAGCGGTCTGGTCTTCAATCTCGTCGTATGGGCACTGGCGGCTGAGGATCGACTGCTTATCGCTTATGCGGCCGCAACAGCCGCTGCGCTCGCTGCTCAGGGCGTTGTTCTGGCCCTGACGCTTAAAAAAACAGCATGACGCCTCTCTGATCCAGTGTCTTTTAAGGCATTTATAGTTTGAAAACATCTTGTCATTCAGACTGTGCGGGGGCCGTTGAGCAGAAAACACGATCAAAGAGGCTTTGAATCATTTTCTTGATGCCTTCCTGACTCTTTCAGAGCCCATAAGATATGACTCAGCCGCAGCCATATGTTTATCTTTAATCGATTCTAAATAGCGACTTATTTTGCTTATCGCGCAAACTTACTTTGTTCGGAACGATATATATCGTTTTCAATGCAATATATTGATAAACAAGATTAAGTAGTCATAAAATTCTTTATATTTCAAATACACAGCTCCTCATCCTCACCATAAAATACGGTCATTGTGCCGCGTTAATCATGCCTATTAAACGCTGACACAGTTTCCCGCTTTCGACGCAGGGAATACATTTCCAAAAAAAAGGAGTTTTGGATGAAAAAATGGATTCTTGGAGCTGCAGCCGCCGCGCTGCTTCCCATTTTTGCTCAAGCAGATCAGCCGCGAGATGAATTTTTCTGGCTTTCTGAAATCAATAAAGCGAGCTGCATCATCAATACCGAAGAAGGCCTGCTTGAGAAGACGATGGGTGAGCGCATTGCCAAAGGAATCTCTGCCGTCATCACCAACGGCAATAAAGAAAACGGTCCTCGGCCCAAGCAGGTCATCAAGTATGAGCCTTACCTCATTAAGGAAGTCGGCATGGATGCAACCATGCTGCATATCGGCCGCTCCAGTCAGGACATGCATGCCACCTACCGAACGGCCATCATTCGTGACAATACGCTCAAGCTTTCAGAGACGCTCACCAACGCAATGGAAGTTTTGAATACGCTCGCCAAAAACAATCAGGCAACGATCGTTCCGAACTACACCAACGGCGTAGCGGCTCAGCCCAATTCTTATGCGCACTACCTCATGGGCTATCAAGCAGCCTTCTCGCGCGATCTGGAAAAAATCCGCAACTTTTATCAGCGCCTCAATTACTGTGCGATGGGCACCACCGTTCTGAACGGGACGAGCTGGCCGCTGGATCGTCAGCGCATGGCCGATTATCTGGGTTTCGCCGGGCCTGTGCCCAATGCCTACGATGCCGGTCAGATGAAGTCCGTGGATGAACCCGTCGAACTGGCAGCCATTGCAACGAGCATTGCACTGCACGTGGGCACTTTCATTCAGGATGTTTCCGTTCAGTATGCGCAGCCCCGTCCCTGGATCCTGCTGCAGGAAGGCGGAGACAACACCTATGTTTCCTCTGCGATGCCGCAAAAGCGCAATCCCGGCTTGATGATCAACACGAGAGCTGCCGCGAGCGATGTGATCGGTCAGGCGCAGACAGTCATCCTCAAGGCCCACAACATCCCGCCCGGAATGAGTGACCCCAAGAGCGTTTCGGCCAATGCCAAACTCGCCAACGATACCTCCGCGCTTTTGAAGCAGTTCACGCGCGTTATCAAGGCGCTGCGCGTGAATCCCGAGCGTGCGCTTGAAGAGCTCAACAGCGACTGGACAGCTCTCAGGAAGTTGCGGACGTTTTAATGCGCGAATATAAGCTCCCATTCCGCGTGGGTCATCATGTAGCGAGCCATATCGTCACCTATGCCCGAAACAACAACCTGTCGCCCACCAACTTCCCGTATGAACAGGTCAAGAAGATCTATGCAGAGGTCATCAAGAGTGAATATCCGCAAGGGAATCCAGTCTGCCCAATGAGCGAACAAGAGTTCCGCGACACCCTCAATCCCACCGCGATTGTTGCCAACCGCAAGACTGAAGGCGGTCCTCAGCCCGCAGAGCTGACTAAAGCACTGTCAGCCGCAGATGCCGCGATTGCCGAGCAGCGCGAGTGGACGAAGCAAAACCGCCGGCACATTGATCAGAGTCTCGCTAAGCTCGATGCTGACTTCCAGAAACTCATCGAGCAGAAATAATCGGCATCCTGAATGCGGCAGGGAGCCGCATTCAGCCTGACGTTTTGCACCTCCCGGCGAAATGGCGCACCCAATGACGCGCGCAGCCTTCGCCGGGAGTTTGTGTATAGGCGCGTGACCCGCTTTAGCCTCTGCGTCCGGTGAGATACTCGTAAAGCCCCTCTTCCACGGGCGTTTCCAAACGCCAGTGCATCTCAAACGCCGATTGGCCATTGGCAAGGCGAACGGGCTGCGGCGCTGCGGCAGCGTGCATTGCGCCAAGAAAATAAAAAGCCTTGGCTTCATCGTCGTCCTTGCTGCGGCGTACAAATAAGAGTATTCGAATCGCAGCGTACTGACCTTTTTGCGTCATGCGCTGAGCATCCTGCGAATCAATCTGTCGATTGACCTTAGAGAGCGAGATCAGTTCTGCCGGCGAAATAAAACGGTCGGCATAAGCAATCGCGCCGGCCTGCTTCTCGTAATTGATGAATATGGGGAAGGTCTGCGTTTTCTCATCGTAGAAATAGCCGCCGATATTGATGGACGTGATATTGCGGTCCCAATCGAGCAGCCGACAGACATCCTCATAGGTGTAGGTCGACCCGAGCAGCAAAAACGTGTCCTCCCAACGATGACTTTCGCATGCGCGGCAGCGATTGAGCACAAAATGGGTGAGCGACTCCAAATGCCGGCGAAATGACGGTTCATCCGCAAGACAGCAAAAGAACTGCGGATCTGCCCGCCAGCGGCGCACCCTCTTTCCGTCTTCGACATCATCAAGCGCTTCAATCACTTCACAGCCGGCATTTCGCTTGATGTCATTGAGCGTACGCTCAAACTTCGCGGTCATTACGCATTCCACATTCCGCAGATGCGCCGGCGAGGCTTTGAAGTTGTAGGGTTCCGCACTGAGTTTTTCGATCAGCGCCGCACGCAGATCGCTGCGACCTTCAAGCGCAGCCTGCAGCACCAAAGCTTCCGACGGCCTGAGCGCTGACCCCAAACGATTCGAGCACCATCTCAAACGCTTGACCGCGGCATCTGACAAACGTTCTGAATAGTCGGGTTCATACTGCACCAAAAAATCGTAGTAGGACGACCTTTTCCGCAGCAGGAACTTGGAAGCATCGATGGACGCATGTTCCTCAAAATCAGCGAGCTCGGGTATCCGGCCAAGCTTATATTTCAAAAGTTTGTAGGCATCCAGAAGCAGTCGAACGGAATTCAGGGACGCGCTGTCAATTGCCCGATAAATTCGGCTGCGGGCCACTTCGTCAAAATGGATGGAGGAAGCCCCCGGAATGCGCTCAGCCCCCGTCGTCACGAAGCGGCGAAGCTTTTCTTTCGAATACGAGCGATCATCCGAAAGCGCTGTCGCGATGAGATAATTTTTCTCATAGTTTCCGATAAAGTCGAGCACAATCACATATTCCTTGTCGGCGGCACGGCGCAGCCCGCGGCCGAGCTGCTGCACAAACACAATTGCACTTTCCGTGCGGCGCAGCATCAGAATTTGATTGACCTCAGGAATATCCACTCCCTCGTTAAAAATATCAACCGTAGCAATATATTCGAGCCGATTGGGACCCATGCCGTGCGTGAGCTGCTCAATCGCTGCTTCGCGCTCATCCTGAGCGGTTTGACCGCCAAGCGCAATCGCCGGATGCCCTGCACTCGTGAAAGCGGCCGCAGCGGCGCGAGCTTCTTCGAGACTGCCCGCAAAAATTAAGCCTTTCACGCGGTCACCGCAGGAGCCAAAATACTCCGCCTGATCGATAACGTGCTGGATGCGCTCAGGCCAATTCGGATTCGTAAAATCCGGAAGCTGACCTGCTTCTTCGCCCGTCTCGTCTTCCGTTCCGGCAGAGAGCCCAAAGTAATGAAAGGGCGTTAAGAGATTCTCTTCAAGGGCTTCGGAGAGACGAATCTCATGCGCAATGACATGGTCAAAGAGTTTGAAAATATCAAAGCCGTCCGTTCGCTCCGGACTGCCCGTCATCCCGAGCCAGAAGGCTGGTCTGAACCAATTCATGATGCGCTGATAGCTGGGCGCGCCTGCTCGGTGCACTTCATCAATGATGATGAAGGCAAAGGCATCTTTAGGAAACGTCTGCAGCACCGCGGTCTTGGCAAGCGTCTGCATCGTGGCAAAAACAAAGTCGCACTCCGACGCTTTTTCATTTCCGGAAAGCAGCCCGAAGGAACCTGCGGCATCTCCCAAAACAATACGGAAACTCTTCAAAGCCTGCCGCGCAATTTGCTCTCGGTGAACAATGAAGAGCATGCGGAAGCGCTGGGAATGTCGGCTTTCTCGGTCTCTAGGAGCGTGGGCTGAAGGGGTACGCTGAAATTGAGCGATTGCATCGCGCACCGCGAAGGCGGCAGCAAAGGTTTTGCCCGTACCGGTAGCAGAAATCAGCAGTGCGCGCTCAGCCCCATTGCTTCTGAGGGCTTTAAGCCGAGCGAGAAAAGCCTGCTGCATGGAATTGGGCTCCGCGCAGCCCGGCTTAATCGTTGGCTGAGCATTGACCGCAGCCTTGCGGGCTTCGAGCTGAGCAGCGCCGAGCTGACGATATTCCCGCTCATACGCTTCCATTTCCAGCGCAGCATCGCGGGATGCGGCATCGGACCAAAGAGAATCAAATTCGGCGAGGATCGACTGAGCGAGCTCACCTCTTTCGCAGGCAACGATGCGCGTATTCCATTCGCGGTTGGTCGTGAGCGCCGAGAGCGTCAAATTGGAACTGCCGATGATGATCCGCAGAAGATTATTGGAGCTGTGAAAGATATAGCCTTTGGTGTGAAACCCTGCCGCCCCCTGCGTGCGAAAAATTCGGACCTCTAAATTGGGCAGTGCCAGGAGCTGCCGCAATGCGCCGGGTTCAGTGAAATAGAGATAATCGGTCGTGAGAATGCGCCCATGCACACCCTTGGCCGCAAGACGCTGCAGCGTCAGAAGGAGCGGCGCAATGCCGGACTTCGTGATAAAGGCAACGCTGATAGAAAAGGACCGGGCATGGCTAAGCTCATCGTCAATCGCCGTCAGTATTTTTAAATGACGAATCGGATCATTGGCGAGAAGGGTTGTCCGCAGTCCAGCTTCCGAAGGGATAGCCGCATCGGCAAATGAAGTAGCCAGACTCTTTTGGAGATTTTCCGAAGAATTCTCAAGGCATAAGCCGTCTTTATCCCTATGAGCAGCTGAAGGGAAAGCTTCGAAGTTCATGGCAGCATACGACCAAATGGGATGAATCCGAAGCAGCATAGCAGCCGAGCGACGACCCTGCGGTGCGCCGATGCCTTTTCCCTTTAGGAATCAATGACGACAACCGTTGTTTCTTCTCCACATCCTCCCAAAAAAGAGCGGCCGGTCAGGCGATCTGCGCGGACATCCCGCTCAAAGCGCCCTTCATCAGCGGCGAAAGCCGCCGAAGCACCCTGTGTCAGGCGCTGCGGCGGCTTTGCTTGTCGGGCTCGATTCAGATAAACGTATTAATCCACGACGCCCGCCTGAAGATGCTGCAGATCACGAACCTTTTCGGAGAGTTCGCTGCGGCGGATACCTTCGGCAGCGGCCAGACCGCCGGCCATTGTTGTGTAATACGTCGTCTGTTCGGCGAGGCAGACCTGCCGAATGGCACGGGCGTCATCGAGTTCGTGCTCATGCTCAGCCACCGACATCACGACAAGGTTGATCTCCTTATTCTTGATGAGGTCAATGACGTTGGGGCGGCCTTCATGCACACGGCTCACGCTGCGGCAGGGAATGCCGGCCGCTTGAATGACTCTGGCCGTACCTGCTGTGGCAATCAGTTTGAAGCCGGCGTGATGAAGTTCGTGGGCTGCGATCGTCACCTTAGGCTTATCGCTGTCGCGCACAGAGAGGAAGCACAGCCCCGAAGACGGCAGCTTAGAGGCCGCGGCAAGCTGACTCTTACGAAGCGCTTCGCCGAAGTCGCTGCCGATGCCCATCACTTCGCCCGTGGAGCGCATTTCCGGCCCGAGAACCGGGTCGACCCCCATGAACTTCGCAAACGGGAAGACCGCTTCCTTGACGGAGAAGTACTTCGGAGCCTTCTCGAGCTCTTCAACCGTCAGTCCCTGATCGGCGATCTTGTCGCCCACCATGCAGCGCACGGCGATCTTGGCGAGCTGATGGCCCGTCGCTTTGGAAACAAACGGCACGGTACGCGAAGCGCGGGGATTCACTTCCAGCACGTACACCACAGGTTCTTCGGTGTGGGCATTCTTAACGGCAAACTGCACGTTCATGAGGCCGACCACTTTGAGCGCCTTGGCGAGTTCGCGGGTTTCGCGGCGAATTTCCGCAACGAGCGACGGCGCCAGACTGTAGGGCGGCAGCGAGCAGGCCGAATCGCCGGAGTGCACGCCGGCTTGTTCAATATGCTCCATGACGCCGGCAACAGCTACGACGTCTCCGTCGCAGACCGCATCAACGTCCATTTCAACCGCGTCGTCGAGGAACCGGTCGAGGAGCACCGGTTCTTCGGGGCTTACCTTCACAGCCTCGCGCATGTATTGGACGAGGCGCTCGGGCGTATGCACGATTTCCATCGCACGGCCGCCGAGAACGTAGCTCGGACGAACGACAATCGGGTAACCGATTTCTTCGGCCTTGGCAAGCGCTTCTTCTTCCGTATGCGCAATACGGTTGGGCGGCTGAAGCAGACCGAGCTGATTGATGAGCTTCTGGAAGCGTTCGCGGTCTTCCGCGCAGTCGATCGCGTCGGGCGTCGTGCCGATGATAGGCACGCCGTGGGCTTCGAGTGCACGGCAGATTTTGAGCGGCGTCTGACCGCCGTACTGCACAATCACGCCTTGAGGCTTCTCAATTTCACAAATGGCGAGCACGTCTTCGAGCGTCACCGGTTCGAAATAGAGACGATCGGAGGTGTCGTAGTCGGTGGAGACCGTTTCCGGATTGCAGTTCACCATGATCGACTCCCACCCGTCCTCGTGAAGCGCCATGGAGGCATGCACGCAGCAGTAGTCGAATTCAATGCCCTGACCAATGCGGTTGGGACCGCCGCCCAGCACGATCACCTTTTTCTTGTCGGTAGGATCAGCTTCGCTGATGCGGCTTCGTTCATAGGTTGAATAGAGGTACGCCGTGGTGGTGGCAAATTCCGCTGCGCAGGTATCCACCCGCTTATAAACGGGTTCAACGCCGAGCACTCGGCGAGCTTCACGCACTTCATTTTCGTGGCAGTCTGCCAGCAGCTTGGCGATGCGCTTGTCGGAGAACCCGCGGCTCTTCAATGCCCAGAAGTCGTCGACATCGAGTTCATTGAGATTGTGGCCGGCAATAGACGCTTCCACTTTCACCAGCTCGTCAATTTGGCGCAGGAACCAGGGATCAATCTTTGAAAGCTCGAAGATTTCTTCCACCGTCATGCCGATGCGGAAGCCGTCGGCCACATAGAAAATGCGTTCCGGTCCGGGTTCGGCAATTTCGCACAGAATCTTCGAACGGTCGGTAGTAATGGGATCGAGACCGCACTTGCCGGTTTCGAGACCGCGGAGCGCCTTCTGCAGAGATTCTTCGAACGTACGGCCGATGGCCATGACTTCGCCCACCGACTTCATCTGCGTGGTGAGGCGATCGTCGGCAGCGGGGAATTTTTCGAAAGCAAAGCGCGGCACCTTGGTGACCACGTAGTCAATGGCAGGCTCAAACGACGCCGGGGTCTTTCCGCCCGTCATTTCGTTCTTCAGTTCGTCAAGCGTATAACCCACGGCGAGCTTGGCTGCGATCTTCGCAATCGGGAAGCCCGTAGCCTTTGAGGCCAGCGCAGACGAACGCGAAACACGAGGATTCATTTCGATGACGATCATGCGGCCGTTTTGCGGATTAACCGCAAACTGGACGTTCGAACCGCCCGTATCCACGCCGATCGCACGAAGCACCGCCATCGAGGCATCGCGCATCGCCTGATATTCCTTGTCGGTGAGCGTCTGTGCGGGGGCGACCGTAATGGAGTCGCCGGTATGGACGCCCATCGGATCCAGATTTTCGATCGAGCAGACGATGATGCAGTTGTCCGCCTTGTCGCGGACCACCTCCATCTCGTACTCCTTCCAGCCGAGAAGCGACTCTTCAATGAGCACTTCCGAGGTAGGCGACAATTCAAGACCGCGCGAAACGATCTCCAGGAACTCGTCCATGTTGTAGGCAATACCGCCGCCCGTACCGCCCAACGTAAAGCTCGGACGGATCACCGCCGGGAAACCGACGGTCTTCTGAATAGCAAATGCTTCTTCGAGCGTATGAGCAGCACCCGAGCGCGCGCTTTCAAGACCGATTTCGGTCATCAGCTTCTTGAAGCGTTCGCGGTCTTCGGCTTTGTCGATGGCTTCCGGAGTGGCGCCGATCAGTTCAACGCCCCAGCGGCGGAGGACGCCGTGGTGAACGAGATCCATTGCGCAGTTGAGCGCCGTCTGGCCGCCCATCGTCGGCAGGATCGCATCCGGACGTTCTTTTTCGATGATGCGCGCCACCGTTTCCCAAGTGATCGGTTCGATGTAGGTCGCATCCGCCGTCTTCGGATCGGTCATGATGGTTGCGGGGTTGGAGTTCACGAGAATAACGCGATACCCCTCTTCGCGCAGCACGCGGCAGGCCTGCACGCCCGAATAGTCGAATTCACATGCCTGACCGATGATGATCGGACCGGCACCGATGATAAGAATAGATTGAATGTCTGTACGCTTCGCCATGATTCGCTTCTAGTTCGTTTGTTCTGTGCTTTGTCGACTTCGCTGGGCCCATCAGCCGGCACGGCGGCCGGCGAGGCTCTTCGCAAACTTTTCGAAGAGCACGTCAATATCGTGCGGACCGGGACTCGCTTCCGGATGCCCCTGGAAGCAGAATGCGGGCTGCCCGATCAGCTCAAAGCCCTGCAGACTGCCGTCAAAGAGAGAGTGGTGCGTGGCACGGGCATTGGCCGGCAGCGTATCGGCATCCACCGCAAAACCGTGATTCTGGCTCGTGATGTAAACGCGCTTCGTTTCAACGTTTTCCACCGGGTGATTGGCGCCGTGATGGCCGAACTTCATCTTGAGGGTCTTCGCACCGACGGCGAGCCCCATGATTTGATGACCGAGGCAGATGCCGAAAAGCGGCAGCTTGGCCGCGATGGCCTTCTGCGCCACCTCAATGGCGTATGTGCAGGGCGCAGGATCGCCGGGGCCGTTCGAAAGGAAGATGCCGTCGGGCTGATGCTTCATCGCTTCTTCAAAGGGCGTCTGAGCCGGCACGACCGTCACACGGATGCCGCGATCCGCAAGGAGGCGCAGGATATTGGTCTTGATGCCGAAGTCATAGGCAACGACGTGATACGGGAAAACCGCTGCGCGGCGGAACCCGGCAGGCTCGCCCTCGCGCGAAGGCTCCCAGCTGCCGTCCGTCCAGTCATAGACATGATCGGTCGTAACGGTCTTTGCCAGATCCTGGCCGGCCATTGAGCCCCAGCTGCGGGCAGCTTCAAGCGCCTGCTGCAGATCCTCATCGGTGAGCTCATCACCCACCTGCTTGGCGATGATTGCGCCGGCCTGAGCACCGGTCGTACGCAGATGAATGGTCAGCGCACGCGTATCAATGCCGCAGATCGCCTTCACGCCGGCATCCTTCAAAGCTTCCGGGAGACTTTGACGAGCGCGCCAATTGCTTGGCACATCAGCAGCCGCTTTGACAATCAAACCAGCTGCGTGAATGGCATTGCTTTCCATGTCCTCAGGATTAACGCCGACATTGCCGATGTGCGCGCAGGTAAGCGTCACGAGCTGCCCCGTGTAGGAGGGATCCGTGAGGATTTCCTGATAACCCGTCATCGAGGTGTTGAAGACAACTTCGCCAACCGTAAGACCTGCCGCACCGGTACTTTCACCCTGAAAGACCGTGCCGTCGGCCAGTACGAGCGCCGCTTGAGGTCGAGTTTTCGCAATAAGTGCCACGATGGATACCCTTCCGTTTTGTGTTCTGTTTCTTGATGCTGCGGCTGAGCGAGAACGGTAAATCAAAGCTTGGGGAGAGGTGCATTCGAAGGCTGGTTCGAGGACCGCAATAAGTTCAGTCCTCAAGGCCGCTTTCGAATGCTCCTCCCGGTCTGTATCCGCCATCCATTTTTTTCGGAAAGGGATAAACAGAGTCTGAAAGAAACCGGCATGCACCGAAAAATGCCTTTTAGGCACCAATGATGCGTGGCTGCAAGCACACTCCGACCGCAGTACGGCGGAAAGTCTATCCATGACCTGTTTGCGCTCGCCTCTGCTCATCTAGGTAAATTACCTTCCCCAACCCCGACCTTATCAACCACTCTCAATGTGTCGATCATTTGTCGACCAATTGGTTGAAATTCAAGTGATTTGGTTGTTCGATCCGCTTCTTTTTCAACGTTGGTCGGCCAGAAAACAGGAGCTGCAGCAGGTTTGAAAACACCGTCTGAAATGTCTTTCAGCACCTACTATTTTGCCTTTGAATACAGATTCGAATCCAAAAAAGAAGGCCGGCGCACCCTTTTGCGATGCTCCGGCCTTTTTAGCCTTGATCGTTTTGTTTTATTCGTATGGAGGATTTCAGCGTTTAAGCGGATTCAATCCCACGCCGTCCTGACCGCGCTCAGGCGCCTGCTGCATGCCGCCACCCAATTTCATCATCTTCTCAAGGTCCGTTTCGGGCTTCTCACCCACGTCATCCTTGGGAATTGCCTTGAGGCCGCCTGCCGCGAGCGTCATCTCGATTTGCTGCGTCAGCGCGTCATGGACTTCATTGCCTGCCGGGATCTGCTTTCTCAAACGATCGAAAAGCACTGCCGCATGAGCATAGTCGCCGCGTTCAAAGGCCGCTGCCGCGCCGATCATCAAACCTTTCTGGTGCCAAGGATCGACTGCGAGCGCCTTCTCTGCAATCTCACCGGCCTTCAAAAGGTCAGACGGATTAAGTGCAATGGTCAAGTCGGCGAGCTCAGCCCAGGCGTTGGCGTTTTTCGGCGCAAGCCGCACCACGTTTTCAAAGGCGATCGCCGCCTGACTTAAGTTTCCAGTCGCGTTGTACTGCTCAGCCAGAAGCTCCCACGCTTCAAGATTGTCCTTGTTGCTCTGAACAGCTTTTTCAAGCGAAGCCATCGTGCCCTGCATGTCGCGCTCAGACTTCGCTGCTTGCGCAGCCAAGCGAACCTGTTCGACAGCACGCTCATCAAGCGCGGAAAAGTCGCCGTACCAAAGATAAGCACCCACCGCTGTCGCAGGAATCATCACAGCAACCGCCGCTGTCGTAATAAGCGACGTACGGGCATTGTCCGCGTCCTTACGCACCTGAGACGGATCGGCGGAATCCTTCGTTTCCTCAGTCTCCTCGAGTACGCGGAGCGCAAGCTCTTCCTCTCGCTCTGCAAATGCAGCCTGCGTCAGACGGCCGGCAGCTTGCTGTTCAACAAGATGGGCATACTCTTCGCGAAGTCCCGCAAGATTATCAGCCGTGCGCGCTTCTTCAGCACGACCGCCCTTGGAGTGACCGAGCAGCGCCCAAGCAAAGGCACCCACAACGCCCGCCGTCAGGACGAGCGCAAAAATGCAGAAGATCACTTCGTATTTCATTCTGATGCTCCGCGAGTTTGAACGCCATGCTTGAGCGAACTTTGCCGGGCAGCAAAGCCGCCGTCGACATATTCGACTTCACCTCTGAGGAAAGCCTTGGCGCAGGCGAGCGACTCTGCAGATGCCGCAAGCCTGCGGGCTTTCGCATCTTCTCGGCGGATGCGCACTATGCGCACCATGCCCCAGAAGGCCAGAAACACGAATGCAATCGGCCCCAGCCACAAAAGCCAGGTCTTGGCCTTAAAAGGCGGCTTAAAGAGAACATAGTCGCCGTAGCGCTCGACCATGAAAGCCACCACTTCGTCATCTGTACGGCCGGCTTTAACCTGCTCGGCCACCTCTCGGCGCAGATCTACTGCCAGCTGAGCATTCGATTCCGCAATAGTTTCATTAGCACAAACCAGGCACCGAAGCTGAGACGCAATGTTGTGCACCCGAGGATTGGCTGCCGGATCAAACTCAGAGGGCTTGGCTTCAGCCGTTTTCAGGTTAGCAAAGGCATCGGCCGAATTTTCAACGGTTCCCAGTGAGGGCGCTGAGTCCAGAAAGGCAGCTGCCGCTTTGGATTTTTCGGTAGCCGTGACGGATCCCATGAGCGGCTCAGCCGCATAGCTTGATGCCGGCGCAGCAAGCATCGCCAAAACGCAGCATGCCGCAGCGGTGCCGGCTGCTGAAACTGCAGCGAGTTTGCCCATTTCACGCAGCTGAGGCGCTCTGGTCGAACGCGTTGCCATTGCGAGGAGTCCGCCCAGCGCCATGAAGAGCGTACCGATCCAGATGAGTGTCACAAAAGGCTTCACATAAGCGCGCACCACCCAGCCTTCCCCGTCAGGGGTAGGCGAAGCAAGCGACACGTAGATGTCTTCGGTAATTCGATGAAGAATGGCCGCCTCCGTCATCGTCATATTCTGCACGGCGTCGTAGTTGCGTTTTTCCGGGAAAAGCTGCTCGAATTCTTTGCCCTGATCATTGACGATCGTCAGTACGCCTCTAGCAGCCGTGTAATTGGGACCGCGGTATTCGCTCCATCCGTCATAGCGAAGCGTAACGTCGCGCACCTGCACGGTCTGACCTGGCTGCATAGCCGCCCCTCGCTCCACCTGATAAATGCCGTTGGCAGCCGCGCCGAAAATGAGCAGCGCAAGCCCCAGATGGGCAATATGCATGCCCCACCAGGGAAGCGTCTGTCCGAACACACTGCGTTTTTGCGCACGGGCCGTACGGGCGTAGCGCACCCAGTCGGCAGCGGCGCCGAAGACAATCCAATAGGTAAGGAATGCGGCAAGCGCCATCACGGTCGACCAGGCTCCCAGAAGAACCGGCGTGAGGAGTCCCAAAACAAGCGCCACAGCGAGCGGCAGTCCCAGCAAACGACCCATGCGGTCAATGCTTTGCGACTTCCAAGCACAAACAGCACCCACCGGCACAAGGAATGCAAGCGGCACCATCGCGCTGCCGAAGACGCTCTCAAAGTACGGCCCGCCCACGGTGATGCGGCCGCCTCCGACCGCATCCAGGAAAAGCGGATAAAGCGTGCCTAAGAGCACGATCGCCATACCAGCGACGAGGAGCAGATTGTTTCCCATGAGGAGCGATTCGCGCGACAGTCCCGAGAAGGACGCCGCCGATGCGACCGAGCCGGCCCGCCAGGCAAAAAGCAGGAAGGACACGCCGATCACAATCACGAGGAAGATGAGAATGAACATGCCTCGGGCTGGGTCCGACGCAAAAGCATGAACACTCGTCAGAACGCCCGAACGCACGAGGAACGTGCCCAAAAGAGAAAGTGAAAAAGTCAGGATGGCGAGGAAAACCGTCCAAATCTTGAAGGCTCCCCGCTTCTCGGTCACCGCGAGACTGTGCATCAATGCCGTGCCTGTCAGCCACGGCATCAGTGAAGCATTTTCCACCGGATCCCAGGCCCACCAGCCGCCCCAGCCAAGCTCGTAGTAGCTCCAGTAAGAGCCGAGGCTGATGCCAAGCGTCAGGAGCACCCATGAAGCCGTCGTCCACGGACGCATCCACCGCGCCCAAGCGACGTCCAGACGGCCGCCCAACAGTGCCGCAACGGCAAAAGCAAAAGGAACGGCAAAGCCCACATAACCTAAGTAAAGGAGCGGCGGATGGAAGATCATCCCCGGGTCCTGCAGCAGCGGATTAAGGTCCGCACCGGCCTCGGCCGGCGGAAAGAGCCGCAGGAACGGATTCGAAGTAGTGAGGATAAAAAGGTACAGCCCGAAGGTGATGATGAAGAGCGTGCCGAGAATGCGCGCAAGCACGCGTTCAGGCAGATGACGGGCTGAAAGCGCAACAGCAAAAATCCACCACGCGAGCGTCGTCACCCAAAAGAGGATCGAGCCTTCGTGCGAACCCCACACAGCCGCGAGCTTGTAGTACCACGGGAGCGCAATATTGGAATTGCGGGCGACATTCAGAATGGAAAAATCGCTTTCGACAAAGCCCCAGGCCAGAGCGCCGATCGCAATGGTTGCCAGAACGGCAAGAACGGCAGCGGCAGCCATGCCGACACGCATCCAGCTTCTGCTGGCCAATTCGGCGCCGGCGAGGGTCAGCACACCGCCGACGGCACTCACCATGAGCGCCAATATAAGGGCATACTGCCCAATTTCTGCTGTCACAGGATGGTCTCCTTTTTGAGGCCGATTGAGGTGCTCTCACGAGCCTGCGGACCTTCTTTTGCTTTCGGGGTCCTTGCCGCTGCGTCCGGGCATTTGTCTTTGCGCAGCATGTACGAAAAACGCCGCCCGCTGACCACTCTCACCCGAAAACACCCAGGGAGAACGGCACGAGCGGCGTTTTCGCCGCAGAACGCGATCCAGCCAAAGGCCGGCCGCGATCTCCTGAATCAGGATTACTTGGCGTCCTTCACTTCAGCGCGCAGAACCTGTTCATGAATAAAGGCCTGAACCTTGCGCTGCAGAAGGATATGACGGAGCTCTTCCTTGCGGGCTTCATACTTCGGGTAGAGTTCAGCCGGACGAACATCCTCAACCTTCACCACATGGAAACCAGCCGGCGACTGCACCGGAACCTTATCCATTTCACCCTTCTTGAGGCCCATGATGGCGCTCGAGAGCTGGCCGGTAAAGACCGAAGCAGAGGTCCAATCGAGAATGCCGCCGCGGTCCTTGCTTTCTTCGTCCAGAGACTTTTCAGCAGCGATCTTCGCAAAGGATGCACCCTTATTGATCTGATCGATGATCTGCTTGGCTTCGTCCTGCGTCTTCACGAGAATGTGACGGACGCGGTATTCGGTCTTGCCCCAGCGATCGCTTTCCTTCTGATATTCGTCCTTGAGTTCCTTTTCGGTAACCGGATTCTTCTTGACGTACTCATTGACGGCATGCTTCATCAGAACCATGTCGGTCATGCGTTCGATGTCATCCTTGACGGCCTGCTGCTTGTCGAGGCCTTCCTTCTTCGCGTACTGGCTCATCACCTTGTACTCGATGACCATCTGGCGCACCTGATCCTCAATCTGAGGATTCGCAATGGCGGCATGAGGATTGGGATTATTCGAGATGGCTTCCGTTGCAACGGCCTCCTGCTGTCCCTTGGTCACGAGGTCGCCATTGACCGTGAAGTCCTTGAATTCAGCCATGGCGGCGCCGGAGGCGACGACGAGAGCAAGCGCGGCGGCAATGGTGGTCTTCATCATTTTTTATGAATCCTCTTTTGTTGGGTCTATTCATGCCTGGACGGAGCTTCAAAAACGGAAGCTGCCGTCGGTCTACGGCAATTGGATGAAGGCATTCTGCGCGGGAAAAATTTCCCGAACCTTACAGGAATGACCGTCAAGGCTATGAAATGCGCCGATTTCGGGTTCTCCCGTATATGAAAACAGCAGATGAGACGACTTTTTCTCATAAAGGCATCCCCGAACACCTGCCGATACCCGCTCTCCAAAGCGATCTGCCGCAGCCCTTCATACCGTCAATAACTCTGCGGCAGAAGTCTCAAGCCGTCAGGCAATACCGCAATGAACCGTCAGATCTTTCTTCAGATCGGTCTCGCCGTGCATAGACTGCATTTCATCAGCACGGCGACCGCTCGATATTCGAACGTTCGACCCATATCAAAAAAGAGAGAGGAACCAACACTATGAAACGCCGCGACATCGCACTGGCAGCCGCACTGCTGCCTTTTGCCTCCATTTTTGCGGGCAGCACCGCTTTTGCCGCTGATGCCGGGAATCTCAAGAAACTCCGCGTCGGCGTCACTGCCGGTCCGGCAGCCGAAATTCTCGAACAAGTCGTGCCGCTGGCTAAAGCCAAAGGCCTCGACATTCAGATCTTTGAATTCCAAGACTACATTCAGCCAAATGCAGCCCTCGATTCGGGTGACCTTGACGCCAATATCTTTCAGACCATTCCGTTCATGGAGCAGACCATCAAAGACCGCGGCTACCACCTGAGCGTCGCCGGCAAAGGGTTCACGCTGCCGATGGCCTTCTATTCGAAGAAAGTGAAGAGTTTTGCGGAAGCGCCTAAAGGCGCCACGGTCGGCATCCCGAACGATCCGGCCATGGGCGGCCGCGCGCTTTTCCTGCTGGAAAAGGGCGGTGTCATTAAGCTGCGCAAGGGTGTGGGCTACACGCCTTCAGTGCTCGATATTGTTGAAAATCCCAAAGATCTCAAGTTCGTTGAACTCGAAGCCGCTCAGCTGCCGCATTCGCTCAATGACCTGACGATTTCGGCCGTTAACGGCAACTATGCCTATGTTGCCAACCTCAATCCCACGCGCGACGGCATTCTGGTCGAAGACGCCGACGGTCCGTACGTCTGCAACATCGTTGTAAATACAAAGGATCTTGGGAAACCCTGGGTGAAGCAGCTCGTTGAAGCCTATCAGCAGCCGCAGATTGCCGCCTGGATCAAGGAAAAGTACAAGGGCATTGTCATTCCCGGATTCTGAGCGTTGTAAACGAACCCGCTTTTCAAATGGATTAGCGGGCATCTCGGCAAAATCGGCTGCCTCTTTGAGCACGAGAGGCGGCCGATTGATTTCATCGGCTTCAGCCTCAGCGCCAATTGCCGAGCACTGCGGTAATCAGATTGGCCCACGTGTCGTAAAGCGTAATCACCGCAGCTTCATCAAAATCGACAGCGGGTTTCAGAGCACTCGAAGAGAGTGCGCCGCCGACGAGGAAGTACCCGCCTTTGCCGCCCTGCTCCTGCACACGGCGAATGAGGAGTGTACCGTCGTCAGAATAGTCGCAGTTCCATGTCGGCAGCACTTTGCTGCATCCGCGGGCCCGACGAGCGCAGACGGTAAGCAGCTGAGTGGTTGACGCCTCGGGCTGGTAGTCGATAGCTTCACCCACAATGCGCTTTCGGCATTCCACCCCAAAGCTCATGGCAGCACCCTGTGCGCGCGTCAGCGCCTCGGCGGTCAGGTCACGATTGATCTCTCCGGTTTCGCCGCGTACCTCTACTTCCATCCAGGCGTGAGAAGGCACAATGTTGCGGCCTTCGCCGGCATGAAGCTGACCCACATTAACGCGCGTCATACCATCTGCATGCCGCGGCAGCGCCATGATGGCCAGTGAGGCAGCCGCTCCTGCCAGCAGCGCATTGCGGCCGGTCTGCGGGTGCAAACCGGCATGCGACGCACGGCCAGTGAATTCAAAGTCAATCTTGGTTGTGGAGAGAAGCCGGCGCGGAGCAGCAACAACAGTGCCGAGTTCGAGCTCGGGCGCGATGTGCCCGCAGATAATCATGTCAACGTCATCAAGCACGCCGGCCTGAAGAATCGGATAGGCGCCGCGGGAACCTTCTTCTGCCGGCTGACAGATAAAGCGGATGCGGCCGCAGAGCCTTTCGGCATTGGCATGAATGAATTTAGCGAGTCCGATGGCAGCCGCCTGGTGTCCGTCATGGCCGCAGGCATGCATCACACCGCGGCGAATGGACGAAAAGCCGTCCCGGTAAGGCAAATGCGCGAGCGATTCGGGCTCCTCAACCGCTATACCGTCGAGCTCAATGCGAATGGCCAGCGTACGGCCCGGACGACCTGTGTCCCATTCAGCAATGAGACCGGGATAATCGCCCATGCGGCGCATCAGTCCGGCAGGAACACCGTTCTGCATGGCAAAAAGCCGGCCTTTTTCAACTTCAGCAGCATCGCGCCCGCGCACGAACTGCGGGGAAATGAAGTCCGGACCATAGGTAATCTTGAAGCCTTCAGTCTCAAATGCCTGCGCCAGACGCGCCGTTGAGATGAATTCCGCCCAGCCAATCTCAGCGGTGCGGTGAATCTCACGACGAAGCGCCATCAATGCGGCTGGATCCACGGGATCCTGCCAGCCGGGGAGCAGATGCGGCCGATCAGAAGCCGCCGCAGTACGCATCGCGAGTGTCTCGGCCTGCGGGACACTCCTTAAAGAAGAAGTCCCAACCGCAGCAGCCGAGCGTTTCCGCGGAGCGTTTTTCAGAATACTTTTATTTTTTTCGGGCGAGGCGGTGGATGTCATTTTTATGTGTTGGGAAATATCGACGCCGCGCCGAGTCGCGTCTTAGTCGAGAGAGTTAGGTGCTTATGCGTATTTTCTAGGTCTTTATTCTACGCTGTCGAACGAATTCTTCCAACACATTTTTTTAACTGAACGCCTGGCCAGGCAATGCGAAATTCCCTGTGTGACAATGAGATAAGGTCATCAGCCATCACCGGCAAAAGTAAACATAAGCTCAGCAAAAATACGCAAATCCCGCAAAATGTGCGCAGGTTTGCATAGATGACAGGTCTTCAGCATGAAGACCGCTGCCTAAACGTAGGTGCTCAAGGCTCGACGTTGTCCACCGTGAACGATCGAGCTGTCAGCGAGCCGCGCCGAGACTCCTTCATTTTGAGTTCCCATACTCGGCCTTCAGGCAGATCTTTAGGCGTCATAAAGCGCTTCACAGACTGCCCGCGGGCATCTGGGCGCGCCCCTCGCACAATAGTGTCCACAATTTCCAGGACAGACTCGGGCAGCTGAGCTGAAAGCGTGAGCTCTGTCTCGGGAAGCTTGCCGCCCGAGCGGCGGGCTTCGAGAACGCCTGAAGCCGAAGTTTTCTGGGCACCCTTGGGGCCGGATCTGAAGCCGAACTCCGTGAGCTCAAAATGCATCGGACCGGCGGCATCGAGCGTTTCCTCAATGCTTTCGTCGTCAACTGCTCCGAAAAGCTTGAATGGGACATCAGCCGCCTTCATCTTCATACGGAAGTCTTCAGCATTCAGATGACGCTCTAAATCTCCCGTATGGTTCGTCACTTTGACCATCGCTTTTTGAGCAAAGGCGCTGTAGCTGCCGTCAAGGGCCTCTGCCGGAGTCGGATCTTGATGCGCCTGAGCAGAGAACTTCCGCATCAAGACCTTAAAGATCCCGCGCCAGTCACCCGAAGAGAAATCCAGTTCGTCGGCCTGAAGTTCCGCTTTTTCCACATACCAGAGCGCTCGCTCTGAGGATTGGCTGTCATCGGCCGCATCAGCAGGAAGAGTCTCATCCTTCGCGTCAGCTGCCGGCAGCGCCACCGTTGGGTCAGTTTTGAGGGCGATGCCGTCAAAGGACACACGCGTGAGCCGGACTTCAGAAATATTGGCTGCCGGATCCGTAAGACTCACCAACAGCGCTGGAGCCGTGCAGACTGTAGAGAGAGACCCCTGCTTAGGGAGCTTTAATGAGCACTCCACGGGCTTTGGGGCGGCAAGTCGCCAAGAAATGGGGCCTACACCGGGCTTCACGAAATTGAGCCGCATGTCAAAGGGCGCAGCGCTTGCCGCAATCTTCAGTGCAGCATCGAAAACCGAGCGGCTCCAGCGAATGGAAAGACGCGGATGGGTGCCTTCGAGCATTTTGAGCAGCTTGGCACTTCCCGTCGTTGCATTGAGGACAAAAATATCGCCTGTTAAGCCAAAGGGGCCAAAGTTGGCCGTGACATCAAAGTCAAGCGTGAGCGGCGGAGCTGAAGGGTTATCGGAATAAAGACTCGAAGCAATTGTGAAGTGAACGCGGTCTCTTCGGCTGAAGATACCGTCATCCATCCGATCTCCCACCGCGAGCACGCCTTCGGCCAAAGCCCCCGGCGTGAGCAGACTCCCCATAAATTCATCATACTGAGCTTTCTGCCAGCCAATGAAAGCTGCCTCAGCACCCAAAATGACAACTACCGCCAGAGCAGCTGTTCGCGAGTGAGCACAGATAAATCCGTAGATCCGTTGCATTCAGGCCCTTCAAGGAGTCTTTCTCAGTGGCGCACCATGCACCCTAGTGTTGGGAATCTTACGCGAGCTGTGACCGGTTGTCGTACTTCACCGCCAGCCGTTACCGGCAAAGAGGTAAGCAATGTTTGCTTAAAAACGACACGCGTGTCAACAACCATATGTTATTGCTTGAAAACAAAGTCGGCAGAGATTCACCCGCAAAGAGACTTTTAAAGCGGAGAATCATCTGCCGACAAACCCTGCGGCGCAGTGATGCGGCCTTAGGCTGCCGCCTTCTTGAGCGGGCAGCGCAGTGCATCAACCGAGAAGCGCCCTGCACCGGTGAAGAAAAGAACAACCCAGCCGGCAAGATAAAGGTACGCCAGTTCACGCTGAGCAAACGCAGCACCGCCGCCTACCACAAAGAAAACCACAATAAACGTGAAGATGAGCGGCAAGACGGTCAGCCGAGTCCACAGCCCAATCAAAACCAGAATCGAGCAGACCACTTCGGCAAAGATGGCGCCGAGGAGAGCCGGCAGCACACCAATGCCAAGCGGGTCCAAAAAGGAAGTCGACAGCGCTGAGAAATTGGCAATCTTGGCAATGCCGTGCGTGAGCAGCCCGGCCGCGAGCAGTACGCGCAGAAGAAGCAGACCAAAATCGAGTGAGAGCGGTGAGCTCGTAAAGATTTTCTTCATTTGGAAATTCCTTTTAAACAGCAATCGAACCATTTCTAGCTTTCAACTTTCACGGAAACGTTCGATATCAAATTAAGTTCAGTTATACTAGCCGTTGTCTTAAGGGATTTCCCGCTCGTTTTGCAATTGGTTTCCTTTTTAAGTTGACATAGGTACTTTATTGTAGAACGACTTTGTTTACCGACATGTCAATCTATAGAAAAAGCGCGTTCACTTCCCGCTCTTGGAAATGAACGCACCTGAAAACGCTGGTGAATGTGTATTCACTGTTTTTTTAAAGTCCAGCCTTCCTGCAGGCTTCAGTCACAAATCGGTTTTCATTTTTCTGAATCTTTTGAATGCGCTGAGCACGCGTGCATTCCCACTGATCGGCGGGATACATCTTGTTCCAAGCTTCCATCAGCTGACGCTGCTGATTGGAGAGTTTATAAACGTCAGCATAGGCCTCAGCCATATAAAGCGTTGAGCGTGCAATCGGCCCGCGGGTATATTCCGGCGGCTCGGCCCGGCGGTTGGCCACTTTCATCGGACAAGTGCCAAATGTAGCCGCCGTATCCGGAAGCATCTGGTAGTTGAAATTGGAGCGTATGGCGTTGACTGCGCCGATAGCCGGATACAGGTTATAGAGATCGGCCTGCATAAAGCGGTATTCCTTGCTCGCTTTTTCAGCACACTTGCGGCCTTTAAAGCTGCGCCCTTTGGAGTCGACGCACTCGGGCGACCCGTCACGCCACTCTGAAAAGAATCGGCCGAAGTTTTCCGCAGGAACGACATGCTCCCATTCCACGCGCTTGGCGCGTTTTTGATGCTCAGGCGTCACGAAGCCTTCCGGCAGCGTAATGTTCTTGTCCCGATCGAAAGATGCGAGGCAATAAAACGTGATGCGGTGATCCTGATAAACCTGATGCTCAAGAATCTTCTTGGCTTTGTTGAAGGACTCAATCGTGGTATTGCCTGCAGCCTGGACGGCACCAGCGGCAAAAAGCGAGGCACTCAGCAGCAGGCAAAGAAGACGGTTCGACATGGACTCTCCAATGAGAAATAATTTTCACCTGCAGCATCCAGAGCCGCCGCAGGACGCGGTGATTTTAATCGCTCAGCGGCAGTGAAGACCTTGAAACTCAAACCTGCCTCTCTTTTGTCTATAAACGGTCGTTTATGCCTTTGCTCCCTCATTCAGCAGCCCAAAGCTCCGCATCCAATCCCGAACTGCCGCCGCCGGCAATATCCGCCGAAACGGCGGCCCGGCTGCTTGCTTTCCGTGACGCCCGCCGCTGGGCGCCCAAGCATAATCCGAAGGATTTAGCGGCATCCATTGTCATTGAAGCCGCCGAACTGCTCGAAATCTTTCAATGGTCGGGCGACGATCTTGAATGCCGGGATAAGCATGAACAAATGGAAGATGAGCTCGCCGATGTATTTGCCTATGCGCTGCTTCTCGCTGACCGCATCGGCGCTTCGCCCGACCAGATGCTGCTTAAGAAGCTCGAGAAACTCGAAAAGAAATATCCGGCCGAGGTCTGCCGCAGAGACCCTCTGCTTGAGACCTACGAAACACTGAAAACCGCGGAGCGAACCCGCCGCGAGATGCTCGAGGACCCGCAGCTGCAGCGTGTGCTCGGATTCCTCGATTTTCTTCATGAACATTCGGTCGGCGCATGGACGAGCGCTTCGGACGGGCGAGTTTTCTTTGTGGCCTATGACCGTGCTGCAGTCAACTTTTGGCAGGGCGTGGAAGACTGGACCTCACATTTCCCAGCGAAGATGCTTGAAAATGCACTTCCCGAAAATTTTGCCGCACGTCCGAGCGCAAAGGATATTGCTGAACTTTCGTTTGCCGGCGCCGCTGCGCTTCTCAAAAAGATTGTTCGCGAAGAACGCATCCATGACGGCGCCTTTCTTTCGGCGGCCGAGTCCGGCCTATTGAAGTGTGTTCTCGAGCGCCTGCAGACATTTGCCGAGCCATAAGGTGACCAGCAGATCATCGTTTAAAACAATGCGGGTTCGGCGGAGCCAAAGCGCTCGGCCTCCCATATCAGCATGTGCCGCTTGAGATCCGTAAGGGGCCCGGTCATCGCCCCCGAAAATCCGCCGACGGCTTCATAGGGTTTGCCGCCGAGTCGTTTGGCCCGCTTAGCCGCTTCAAGTGCTGATGCCGGAAGCACGCGATGACAAGGGGTCATCAGCAAAACAGGATTGCGGCGAAGCGCGTTCCCGACAGCCTGAGCCCCTCGCGGCACACCGATTACCCCCGCAATATCGCCGTAGGACGCGCACGAGCCAGGCTGCACCCGCCTCGCGGCCGCCCAGACACTCTTTTCAAAGTCCGTGCCTGGGAGCTGTTTGGAAAAAAGTTTATCCGCATCATTGAGAGCACTCCCTGTCTCTTATACACATCTCCGAGCCCACGAGACCTCTCTACATCTCG
>ENA-OXVM01000218-OXVM01000218.1-human-gut-metagenome-genome-assembly--contig:-NODE-218-length-24262-cov-11.4652_pt1 | contig 24262 bp, 13 predicted proteins | sample MGYA00249574_ERZ652691 | MGnify/ENA primary metagenome ERZ652691 (study PRJEB26925, sample SAMN05826508) | human gut metagenome | biome: ENVO:2100002; feature: ENVO:00000062; material: ENVO:00002003...
CCCGGAAAACGGGCGGTATATGTGGGACTTTTCCGTTATCAAAGACCTTTTGATGAATCCCGTTTACACTGGGGCGATTGCTTCCCAGAAAAAGGACTACCGTTTCAAAATCGGCACGATTGGGGAAAAGAAGCCGGAGGACTGGATTGTGGTGGAGGGACAGCATGAACCGCTGATTGACCGCATGAGCTTTGACATTGTGCAGAACAAGCTGAAATCCCGCCAGCGTCCGGGGCAGACCAATGAAATCAGCCTGTTTGCCGGACTGATAAAATGCGGCGAGTGTGGGAAGTCGCTGACGATACGCTACACAAACGCAAAACATCCCCAGCAGATTTATTCCTGCAAGACCTACAATGCCTTTGGAAAGAACCACTGCACCCAGCACCGGATTGACTATGACACCCTTTGCAGCCATGTGCTGCGGAAAATCAGGGAATGTGCCAGAGCTGCCCTGATGGACGGGGAAGCGGTTGCCGACCGCCTGACCAATACCTGTGAAACCGAGCAGCGGGAACAGCGGGAAGCAATGGAACGCTCCCTCACAAGGGACGAGGAACGGATTGAGGTTCTGGACAAAATGGTAATGCGGCTTTATGAGGATATGATTGCAGGGCGTATCAGTGAGCAGAACTTCAACACCATGCTGGAAAAGACACAGACCGAGCAGACGGAACTTAAAACAAAAGTGTCCGAGGGCAGAAAGCGGCTGTCCGATGAAGTCCAGCTTGCCAATGACGCAAAACAATGGGTGGAAGCCATTCAGGAATATGCCAACATCACAGAGCTGGACGCAGCCACCCTCAACCGCTTAATCAAAGAAATCGTCGTGCATGAGCGCATTGACGAAGATAAAACAAGACACATTTCTATCGAAATTCATTTTAATCTCAAACCCATCCCGGAGGTGGAACAGGTCACTGCCTGACCTGTCCCGCCGGGACGGTTCTCTTAAAAACACCATATAGATTTTTTGTACGCCGCCGCCCGCCATCGAGCAGAGTTTTACACCTAATTGGGGATAAAACAGCTTATGGCCGGTGCTGGTGTAGCCGTAGTCGGCATGGTCCTTGTACCTCTGCTCTCCGGGCTGTTCTCTGTCTAAGCGTTCCTGCATGAAATCCTTGCCGCTCCCGCAGTTCTGCGGGGGCGGCGGAAAGGAGGTTGACACCGTATGGATTTCTTACTTGAAGCCCTGACAAATTGGCTGAAAGAAATGCTGGTGGGCGGTATTATGAGCAACCTTTCGGGGATGTTTGACAGCGTAAACCAACAGGTCGCGGATATATCCGTACAGGTAGGACAGACCCCACAGGGATGGAATGGCAGTATTTTCAATATGATTGAGAATCTGTCAAACTCCATCATGGTGCCGATTGCAGGTGTGATCCTGGCTATCGTGATGACCGTAGACCTGATCCAGATGATTGCAGACAAGAATAACCTGCATGATGTGGATACCTGGATGATTTTCAAGTGGGTGTTCAAATCAGCTGCCGCCATCCTCATTGTCACAAACACATGGAATATCGTGATGGGCGTCTTTGATATGGCGCAGAGCGTGGTGGCGCAGGCGGCAGGGATTATCAATTCGGATGCGTCCATTGACATTTCCTCAGTTATGACCGATCTGGAACCGAGGCTGATGGAAATGGATTTGGGACCGCTGTTCGGACTGTGGTTCCAATCCCTCTTTATTGGCATTACCATGTGGGCGTTGTATATCTGTATCTTTATCGTTATTTATGGCCGTATGATCGAGATCTACCTTGTAACTTCGGTGGCTCCCGTTCCAATGGCTGCAATGATGGGCAAAGAATGGGGCGGTATGGGACAGAATTGCCTCCGATCCCTGCTGGCACTGGGCTTTCAGGCGTTTCTCATTATAGTCTGCGTGGCAATTTATGCTGTGCTGGTGCAGAACATTGCTCTGGAAGATGACATCATCATGGCAATCTGGAGCTGCGTGGGCTACACCGTACTGCTATGTTTTACGCTGTTCAAAACCGGCAGTCTCGCCAAATCGGTCTTTCAGGCGCACTAAAACGGAAGGAGGTTTCCACATTGGCTTATGTACCCGTACCCAAGGACTTAACAAAAGTCAAAACAAAGGTCATGTTCAATCTGACCAAGCGGCAGCTTATCTGCTTCACGGGCGGAGCGCTTATTGGCGTACCGCTTTTCTTTTTGCTCAGAAAACCTACCGGAAACAGTGTAGCGGCTATGTGTATGATGCTGGTTATGCTGCCCTTCTTTATGCTGGCTATGTACGAAAAGCATGGACAGCCGCTGGAAAAGATCGTGGGCAACATTCTCAAAGTAGCTGTGATCCGTCCCAAGCAGCGTCCCTACCAGACCAACAACTTTTATGCCGTATTAAAGCGGCAGGAAATGCTCGATAAGGAGGTGTATGACATTGTTCACCGCAATAAAAAAATGGCTGCATCGGATGTTCGGAAAAACCGAGGAAAAAACTGTGCAGCCGGTAAAGACAAAGAAAAAACTGTCCCGCGCCGATAAGAAGCAGATCGAAGCGGCCATTGCCCGCGCTAACCGCACGGACAAAAAAGGAAAATCTGCGCAGGACAGTATCCCTTATGAACGGATGTGGCCGGACGGAATCTGCCGCGTATCGGACAGCCACTACACAAAGACCATCCAGTTTCAGGACATCAACTATCAGCTCTCCCAAAACGAAGATAAGACGGCAATCTTTGAGGGTTGGTGTGATTTCCTCAATTATTTTGATAGCTCGATTCATTTCCAGCTGTCTTTTTTGAACCTTGCGGCATCGGAGGAGACCTTTGCTAACTCCATTTCCATCCCGCCCCAGAGGGACGCCTTTGACAGTATCCGCGAGGAATACACCACAATGCTGCAAAATCAGCTGGCCAGAGGTAACAACGGTCTCATCAAGACCAAATACCTGACCTTTGGTATCGACGCGGACAGCATCAAAGCCGCCAAGCCCCGTCTGGAGCGTATTGAGACCGATATACTTAATAACTTCAAGCGTCTTGGTGTAGTTGCCAGAACGCTGGACGGTAAAGAAAGGCTTTTTCAGCTTCATGCGGTATTCCACATGGATGAACAACTCCCGTTTCAGTTTGAATGGGACTGGCTGGCTCCTTCCGGTCTGTCCACAAAGGATTTTATTGCACCAAGCTCCTTTGAGTTCCGCACCGGCAAGCAGTTCCGTATGGGTAAGAAATACGGGACTGTTTCTTTTTTGCAGATTCTCGCACCGGAACTGAATGACCGTTTGCTGGCTGATTTTCTGGATATGGAAAGCTCGCTCATTGTGAGTATGCACATTCAGTCGGTGGATCAGGTGAAAGCCATCAAAACGGTAAAGCGAAAGATTACCGACCTGGACCGCAGCAAGATCGAGGAACAGAAAAAAGCAGTCCGTGCCGGATACGACATGGACATCATTCCATCTGACCTTGCTACCTACGGCAGTGAAGCGAAAAAACTCTTGCAGGATTTGCAGAGCCGCAACGAGAGAATGTTCCTTTTGACCTTTCTGGTGCTGAACACAGCGGACAATCCCCGTCAGCTTGGCAACAACATCTTTCAGGCAGGCTCTATTGCCCAGAAGTATAACTGTCAGCTGACCAGGCTGGACTTCCAGCAGGAAGAAGGGCTGATGAGCTGTCTGCCTCTGGGTCTCAATCAGATTGAGATTCAGCGAGGACTGACCACCAGTTCCACAGCTATCTTTGTGCCCTTTACTACGCAGGAACTGTTCCAGAACGGGAAAGAAGCCCTGTACTACGGCATCAATGCTCTGTCAAACAACCTCATTATGGTGGACAGAAAGCTGCTGAAAAACCCCAACGGCCTGATTCTGGGTACGCCAGGTTCCGGTAAGTCCTTCAGCGCAAAACGAGAAATTGCCAACTGCTTTTTGCTTACCAGCGATGATGTCATTATCTGTGACCCGGAAGCGGAGTACGCACCTCTTGTTGAGCGTCTGCATGGGCAGGTCATCAAGATCTCACCTACTTCAACCAACTATATCAATCCGATGGATCTGAATCTGGACTATTCGGATGATGAAAGCCCGCTGTCACTCAAGTCTGACTTTATCCTCAGCTTGTGTGAGCTGATCGTGGGCGGTAAGGAGGGCTTGCAGCCGGTGCAGAAAACCATTATTGACCGTTGTGTACGGTTGGTTTACAACGAATATCTCAATGACCCGAAGCCGGAGAATATGCCGATTTTGGAGGACCTTTATAACCTGTTGCGGGAGCAGGAAGAAAAAGAAGCTCAGTACATTGCAACGGCATTGGAAATCTATGTAACGGGTTCGTTGAATGTGTTCAATCATCAGAGCAATGTGGACATTGATAACCGGATTGTCTGCTACGACATCAAGGAACTGGGCAAGCAGCTTAAAAAAATCGGTATGCTGGTGGTACAGGATCAGGTGTGGAACCGCGTTACCATCAACCGTGCCGCCCACAAGTCCACCCGTTACTACATCGACGAGATGCACCTGCTTTTGAAGGAGGAGCAGACCGCCGCCTATACGGTGGAAATCTGGAAGCGATTCAGAAAATGGGGCGGTATTCCGACAGGTATCACCCAGAATGTCAAAGACCTTTTGAGCAGCCGCGAGGTAGAGAACATCTTTGAAAACTCGGACTTCGTGTATATGCTTAACCAGGCAGGCGGAGACCGCCAGATTTTGGCGAAGCAACTGGGGATTTCCACGCACCAGCTTAGCTATGTGACCCACTCCGGTGAGGGCGAGGGCCTGCTGTTCTATGGTTCCACGATCCTGCCGTTTGTGGATCACTTCCCGAAGAACACCGAACTTTACCGCATTATGACTACCAAACCCCAGGAACTGAAAAAGAAGGAGGATGAATGATGATGAACCCCAACATTTTGAATAAAAATCCGCTGATGTTTTTTGACAGGGCGGTAAATGCCCAGCGCAGCCAGCTGCTTACAGTCATGGCCGATGCGGTAAGTGAGTGCCGCACGGCGGCAGATCAGGCAGCCGAACTGAATGAGACCGGTCAGGTGGGGCTACTCCGTCTGGCAGAGGTCTGGAGCACCATCCGTGCCAAGGAAGGTATGGGTGGTCTGGTTCTGGAAGGAACCGAAGCGAAGATCCTGTCCGATGTGGTGGCACAGTTTTATGCCTACCTGTCCGGCTGTATGTTCAACGATCCGGTGGGAATGGCCATTTATGCAGAGCTGCACTACATGATGTCCTCCCTCATGCTGGGAGAATGGTTTGAATAAGGAACCGCGTCTGCGCTTTACTGATGAGGAACGGTCTGACCCTGCACTGGAAAAGCCGATCTGTAAAGCGGAGAAAGCTGCGGCCAGAGCAGATAAGGCGCAGGCCAATATCCCAAAGAAAAAGGTCAGGCAGACGGTCATTGACCCAGATACCGGGAAAAAGACCTCGAAGCTGACCTTTGAGGACAAGAAAAAGCCACCTTCCAAAGTTTCTCAAGGAGTCAGGCAAGCTCCCGTCCATCTGGTTGCGGGCAAGCTCCACAAAGAGATCCGGGAAACAGAGCAGGACAATGTGGGCGTGGAAAGCGCCCACAAGTCCGAGGAGGCGGTGGAGACCGGCGCTTATCTGGTGCGGGAGGGCTATCGCAGCCACAAGCTGAAGCCGTACCGCAAAGCAGCACAGGCAGAGCGCCAACTGGAAAAGGCAAATGTAAATGTTCTGTACCAGAAATCTTTGCAGGAAAATCCCCAGTTTGCCAGCAATCCGCTTTCCCGCTGGCAGCAAAAGCAGGCCATCAAAAGGCAGTATGCCGCCGCCAAACACGCCGGTCAGACTGCCGGAAATACCGCCCAGGCTGCATCCAAAACCGGAAAAGCCGCAAGGACGGTAAAAGAAAAGGCACAGCAGGCAGGGGCGTTCGTCATGCGCCACAAGAAGGGTTTCCTGATGGCAGGGGTTTTGTTCCTCATTACCTGTATGCTGATGAATACCATGTCCTCCTGCTCCATGATGGCGCAGAGCATCGGTTCCGTTCTCTCCGGCACCACCTATCCGTCGGATGACCCGGAAATGCTGGCAGTGGAGGCAGATTATGCAGCCAGAGAAGTCCAGTTGCAGGAGGAAATCGACAACATTGAAAGCAGCCACCCAGGGTATGACGAGTATCGCTATGACCTTGGTATGATCGGCCATGACCCTCATGAGCTGGCAGCATTTCTGTCTGCCGTCTTGCAAGGTTACACCCAGCAGAGCGCTCAGGCAGAGCTGGCGCGTGTGTTTGCAGCACAGTATCAGCTGACGCTTACTGAGGAAGTGGAGATTCGCTACCGCACGGAGACCTCCACCGACCCGGAGACCGGCGAGACCACCTCAGAAGAAGTCCCCTATGAGTATTACATTTTGAATGTGAAACTCACCAGCAAGCCCATTTCCGCTGTGGCGTCGGAGTTACTGACCCCGGAGCAGATGGAAATGTATCAGGTTTACCGGCAGACCATGGGCAATAAGCCGCTGTTGTTTGGCGGTGGTTCCCCTGACATGAGCAATTCCGAGGACTTGACCGGTGTGCAGTTCGTAAATGGAACCCGTCCCGGAAATCCGCAGCTGGTGGAGCTGGCCAAGCGTCAGGTCGGCAATGTGGGCGGCTATCCTTATTGGAGCTGGTATGGCTTTGACAGCCGCGTGGAGTGGTGCGCCTGCTTTGTATCCTGGTGTTATAACCAGGCTGGAAAAAGTGAACCGCGCTTTGCAGGCTGTGAGTGGCAGGGCGTTCCGTGGTTCCAGTCTCATGGACAATGGGGTGCAAGAGGCTATAACAATCTGGCTCCCGGAGATGCAATTTTCTTTGATTGGGATTTGGATGGGACAGCAGACCATGTGGGTATCGTGATCGGTACGGATGGCAGCCGTGTTTATACCGTGGAGGGAAATTCCGGCGATGCCTGCAAGATCAAAAGTTATGACCTGAATTATCAAAGTATTAAGGGCTACGGCCTGATGAACTGGTAACAGACTTTGTGGAAAGGAGTGAACGGTTATGGCAAAAAACAAAATTGAACGTATCGACCAGGAAATTGAGAAAACCCGTGAGAAGATTGCGGAATATCAGGAAAAGCTCAAGACCTTGGAAGCACAGAAAACGGAGGCAGAGAATCTGGAAATCGTTCAGATGGTTCGTGCGTTACGCATGACTCCAGCACAGCTGAACGCTATGCTTTCCGGTGAAATGAACCACGGCAGAGATACAGCACTGTCGGAATCAAATAATCAGGAGGCTACCGCTTATGAAGAATAAAAGAATTTGCAAAACACTTTCCGCCCTTTGCCTGACAATGGTTGTGGCATTTGGCTTTACAATCCCTGCTTTCGCACAGGGGTCAGAACAGGCTCCGGCGGCACCGGCAGAGGATTCTACCAATGACAGCAATGTGATTGTGGAAGAAACAGAACCGGCACCGGCACTTACACCGGAGGGGAATGCGGCATTGGTGGATGATTTTGGAGGCAATAAGCAGCTTATTACTGTTACGACCAAAGCTGGAAATTACTTTTACATCTTGATTGATAGGGCGAATGAGGACAAGGAGACTGCTGTTCACTTTCTGAATCAGGTGGACGATGCAGACCTTGCGGCGCTGATGGAAGATGGAAAAACCAAAGAGGAGATGCCTGCGGTATGCAGCTGTTCAACAAAATGTGAAGCAGGGGCGGTCAATACGGCCTGCCCGGTCTGCGCAACTGATAAGAGTAAATGTACGGGCAAAGCACCGGAACCTCCGGCAGAAACATCGGAGCCGGAAAAGGAGAAGCCTGCCGGATTGAACCCGGCTGCGCTGGTCCTTTTGCTGGCTCTGCTGGGAGGCGGTGGCGTATTTGCCTACTTGAAGCTCGTTAAGAACAAGCCTAAGACCAAGGGCAATGACAGTCTGGACGATTATGATTATGGCGAGGAAGATTCCGAGGAATGGGAAACCGAGGGTGAGGAGTCGGAAGAACCGGATGCTGACGGGGGCAGCACAGAAGAAGATGATGAGGACAGTGTGAAATGACCCGTTTCACAGACAGTCCCTATGAACGCATGATGACACGCAGGCCGGAGGGCGGGAAGGAAACTTCCCGTCCTCCTTCTTTACCCCACAGCCACCCCTGCTATGGTTGCGGGAATTATGGAAGACCCTGCGTAGGTATCTGCCATCGTGAGATGGAACGCTGGCTTAAAGAAAGGAAACGAAAAAAATGAGTGTTCTGATTACATTTATTAAACTGATTTCTGTTTTTGATTTACTGGTGATTGCCGTGTATTTTGGCGGCGACATTCTTTCTACCATGTTAAACAAACTTCGGAGAACGCCAAAGCAAGATGACCCCTTTGATTTCTCCTTAGATACCGTGACAGTTTCATTGTCCATAGATTCTATCCGTCAGCTTTATTCCGGTGACGCGGCAGATTTTGTGAAAGAAAAGATCCTGCCAAATGTGGAGAAAACAATGGATGTTTTGACGGATCAGGAACAGGCAGCAGCCTGTCTGCTCTTATCTGCTCTGATCGGTTTTCTTGCAGCAGAAGCTCCTATGGATGAACAGAGCTTCCCTATGGTAATGGAACTTTTGAACTGTATGGAGGGGGAAAAAGAGGATGGTTGTCAGGATGCAGTAGATATTTTGTTTGAAGATACTGTCAGCAATACCCACCGTCATGAAGAATATTACAGCAATTATCAACGCTACCAGCTGATGCAGGTGGATAAAACCCGTGTCATTTTGGCTTGCCGCATCATCATCAATGACCTGCTGGGGAAACTGTACCGCTATGATTATCGGTTTGGCTATAACCTGCTTTTGGATGAGGAAAACAGCATTGAGAAAAAGCTGCACACGCCTGTGCGAGAAGAATGGGAGGATGAAGATTATGAAACTTGTAATTGCTGAAAAGCCATCAGTTGCCCAGAGTTTGGCGGCGGTGATCGGCGCAACCGTCCGTAAGGACGGGTATCTGGAGGGTAACGGCTGGCGTGTCAGCTGGTGCGTGGGTCATCTGGCCGGTCTTGCAGATGCAGACAGCTATGACCCCAAGTATGCCAAGTGGAGATATGATGACCTGCCTATCCTGCCGGAACATTGGCAGATGGTAGTGGGAAAGGATAAGAAAAAGCAGTTTGATATTCTGAAAAAGCTGATGAACGCCCCGGATGTGACGGAAGTGGTAAATGCCTGCGATGCCGGACGCGAGGGCGAGATGATCTTCCGTAGCGTCTATGAGCTGGCAGGTTGCAAGAAGCCTATGAAAAGGCTCTGGATTTCTTCGATGGAGGACTCTGCCATAAGGGAAGGCTTTGCAAACCTGCGCCCCGGTGCGGATTATGACGGACTTCGGGATGCTGCCCTCTGCCGTGCCAAGGCCGACTGGCTGGTGGGGATCAATGCGACAAGGCTTTTTTCCGTGCTGTATCACCGAACCCTCAACATCGGGCGCGTGATGTCCCCGACGCTGGCGCTTATTGTTCAGCGAGAAGCTGAGATCGACACCTTTCAGCCGATTCCCTTTTATACCGTGGCGCTGGAGCTGCCCGGTCTTACCGTATCCGGGGAGCGCATGGCGGATAAGGCCGCTGCTGAGCAGCTGAAAGAAGCCTGTCAGGGTGTAAATGTCACAATCAAAAAGGTGGAGTGCAAGGAAAAGTCCGAAAAGCCGCCTGCCCTCTATGACCTGACTACTCTGCAAAGAGATGCCAACCGCCTGCTTGGATTTACAGCCCAGCAGACCCTGGACTATCTGCAAAGCCTGTATGAAAAGAAGCTCTGCACCTATCCCCGTACTGACAGTCGCTATCTGACTGGCGATATGGCAGACAGCCTGCCGGTGTTGGTGAATCTGGTTGCCAGTGCTATGCCGTTTCGCAAAGGAATCGCCATTACCTGTGATCCGCAGACGGTAATCAACGATAAGAAAGTAACCGAACACCACGCAGTAATCCCTACCAGAAATCTCAAGGATGCAGACCTTTCTGCCCTTCCTGCGGGAGAAAAAGCGGTGCTGGAGCTGGTGGCCCTGCGTCTGATGTGCGCCGTAGCCCAGCCCCATATCTATTCGGAAACCGTTGTGATTGCAGCGTGTGCCGGTGGGGAGTTTACCACAAAAGGAAAAACAGTGAAGCACCCCGGATGGAAAGCACTGGAGGACGCTTATCGTGCCAAAATGAAGGATACAGAGCCGAAAAAAGAGGGCGTAGAGAAAGCCCTGCCGGAGCTGACCGAAGGACAGACACTTTCGGTTTCTGCGGCAATCGTCAAAGAAGGCAAAAGCAGTCCGCCTCAGCACTTTACGGAGGACACCCTATTGTCCGCAATGGAGACTGCCGGAAAAGAGAATATGCCGGAGGACGCCGAGCGAAAAGGTCTGGGGACACCGGCCACCCGTGCCGGTATTTTGGAAAAGCTGGTATCTGCCGGTTTTCTGGAACGAAAAAAGAGCAGGAAAACGGTGCAGCTTCTCCCTTCCCACGATGCAGTTTCCCTGATCACAGTGCTGCCGGAACAACTGCAATCGCCGCTTCTGACTGCCGAGTGGGAGTACCGCCTGGGCGAGATCGAGCGCGGGCAGCTTGCCCCGGAGGAGTTTTTAGACGGGATCAGCACCATGCTGAAAGATCTGGTGGGGACTTATCAGGTCATCAAGGGAACCGAGTACCTGTTCACTCCGCCCCGTGAGGTGGTGGGCAAATGCCCTCGCTGCGGCGGTGAAGTTGCAGAACTGCAAAAAGGCTTCTTCTGTCAGAATGATTCTTGCAGATTTGCAATCTGGAAAAACAACAAATGGTGGGCTGCCAAGAAAAAACAGCCGACCAAGGCTGTGGTGTCTGCGCTGCTGAACGATGGCTGTGTCCGTGTGACGGGGCTATATTCGGAGAAAACCGGCAAGACCTACGATGCCACTGTGGTTTTGGAGGACGATGGACAGTATGCCAACTTCAAGCTGGAATTTGACCAGCGGAAAGGAGGCAGCCGATGAAGCTCTTTTTAGTGGAACGGGAAACCATTCTCCTCTATAACCAGGCAGAACCAATGGCTGAGGTATACACCCACGATCCCCGTCTGATGGAGAAGCTGGAACTGCTGGCAAAAAAGCACCCCGACCAGATCACCCGAAAGGACGCCCATAACTTTACCGTTCCCAAGCGGTGTGTATCAGTCCGGGAGCCATACAGCGCCGAGCGTCGCAAAGCTGCCAGTGAGCGTGCGAAAGCCGCCGGATACCAGCCCCCTGTGAAAAAGTCCGGCAGTTAAAGGCACATGGCAGAGAATGTATTTGAAACGGTCAAGCAGTCGGTCAGCACCAGAGAAGCGGCAGAGTTTTACGGGATAAAAGTCAGTCGAACTGGTATGGCCTGCTGTCCCTTTCACGATGATAAGAACCCCAGCATGAAGGTAGACCAGCGGTTCCACTGCTTTGGTTGCGGTGCAGATGGGGATGTGATCGACTTTACCGCAAAGCTCTTTGACCTCTCCCCAAAAGAAGCGGCGGAGAAACTGGCACAGGACTTTGGCCTGATCTATGACAGTCAGGCCCCTCCCCGCAGGAGATATGTCCGGCAAAAAACCGAGGCACAGAAGTTTCGGGAGGATCGACAGCGCTGTTACCGCGTACTGTCCGATTACTACTATCTGCTGAAAAAATGGGAAGCCGACCGTTCTCCCAGGACACCGGAGGAAGAACCGCACCCCCGCTTTGTGGAAGCAATCCAGAAGAAAGCCTATGTAGAGTACCTGCTGGACCTTTTTCTTTATGAAAGTGAAAAAGAACAAAAGGCATGGATTGCAGAACACACAGCAGAAATCACACACTTGGAAAGGAGATTGAAAATCATGGCTGAGAACAAACCCACCAACCGAGAACGGCTAAGGGAAATCACAGATGGCATCGAGCAGGGCATCAAAGAACTGTTTGAGAGTGAAAAGTATATGCGCTATCTGTCCGTCATGTCCCGCTTCCACCGCTATTCGGTAAACAACACCATGCTCATCTATATGCAGAAGCCGGACGCCACATTGGTAGCCGGATACAATAAGTGGAAAGACCAGTTTGAGCGTCATGTAAAAAAGGGCGAGCATGGCATTACCATCATCGCTCCCACACCGTACAAGAAGAAAATCGAGGAGCAGAAGCTGGACCCGGATACCAAGGCTCCGATTCTGGATAAAGACGGAAAGATCGTCACAGAGGAAAAAGAAATCGAGATTCCCATGTTTCGCCCTGTCAAGGTCTTTGATGTGAGTCAGACCGACGGGAAACCTTTGCCGGAGCTTGCTTCCTCCCTTTCCGGCAATGTGCCAAATTATGAGGCATTCATGGAGGCCCTGCGCCGCAGCGCACCGGTGCCGATTACTTTTGAAGCAATGGCCGTCGATACGGACGGCTATTTTTCTGCCGATCATCAGAAAATTGCCATTCGTCAGGGCATGAGCGAGGTGCAGACGGTTTCAGCCACAGTACACGAGATTGCCCACAGCAAGCTCCATGACCCTAAAAAATATGAAATGCTACCGTCATGGAAGGTTGTGCAGGAGAGTGAAGGTGGAACCAAACATGATTTCAAGTTGGATTTTGCCACAGAAAAAGAAGCCGAACAGTTTGCTTCTGATATGGATTGGCGTTATGTGGACGAAAATCAGTTTGAATGGCGTCTTGCAGTTGAGGAAGATCCAACCGCAGAAAAACAGGCAATCAAAAACCGTCACACGGAGGAAGTGGAGGCTGAAAGCATCTCCTATGCAGTCTGCAAGTATTTTGGCATCGAGACCGGAGAAAACAGCTTCGGCTATATTGCAAGCTGGAGCCAGGGCAAAGAGCTGAAAGAGCTGAGAGCCAGTTTGGAGACCATCAACAAAACCTCCGGCACTTTGATCTCCGACATTGAGCGCCACTATAAGGAAATCTGCAAAGAGCGCGGAATCGACCCTCATGCAAAGGTAGAGCCGGAACCCGCCCCGATAGAGCAGCCAACCAGCAATCTGACTTACTATGTAGCAGAGTGCATGGAATTTCCAAACCTCGGAGAATACCACGATAACTTGTCTTTGGAGGAAGCAATCCGCATTTATCAGGAGATTCCGGCAGAACGAATGAACGGGATCAAGGGCATTGGTTTTGAGCTGAAAGACGGAAGCGACTATGAAGGACCTTTTCCGATTTTGACCGGCCAGACCATTGACCTGGACACCATCCAGGCAATCGACTATTACCGTGATAATCCTCTGGTGCAAAAAGCGGTAAAGGAACTGGCTGCGGCAATGCCGGAAATGGAAGTGCTGGGGGCGGACGCCAATCAGCAGGAGGCTTTGTTTCTGATCGACAATGCCACCTATCTTCATATCCAGTCCTGTGACAGCGGCTGGGACTATACCCTTTACGATGCCGCATCCATGAAAGAGCTGGATGGTGGTCAGCTGGATATGCCGGAGATTTCCCGCATGAAGGCAGTTCTCCAGATTTGTGATGACAACGATTTGGGCAGAGACTCGGTAAAATACGCACCGTTGTCCATGATTGAGACCTTGCAGGAAGCTGCCTACCAGCAGATGCAGGCAGAGGTCAGTCAGATGGCTGCTTCTTCCCAGCTTCCGGAAGCACAGGAGCAGGCACTGGATGAATACCCCATGCCGGATGAGCAGGTCTCCACACCAGATATGCAGGAATACGGCTACTCCTATGATGGGATGTTCCCTGTTACCAGAGAACGGGCGCTGGAACTGGATGCCGCCGGTTTGACCGTTTATGTGCTGCATGAGGACAATACGGAGAGCATGGTGTTTGACCCGCAGGAAATCATGGATCATGGCGGTCTTTTTGGCGTGGACCGTGAGGAATGGGAGAAAAGCCCTCAGTTCCACGAAAAGGTCATGGAGCGTCAGGAACATCAGCAGGAACGCGAACAGGCATTTCTATCCCAGAACAGAGATTGCTTTGCTATCTATCAGGTGAGCCGTGACGATCCGCAGAATGTGCGCTTTATGAATCTGGATTGGTTAAAGTCCCATGACATTTCCATAGAGCGCAGCAATTATGACCTCATTTACACAGCTCCGCTGAGGGAGTCTGGCACGGTACCGGAGCAGCTGGAAAAACTATATGAGCAGTTTAATCTGCAAAAGCCGGCGGATTTTCACAGTCCTTCTATGAGTGTCAGTGACATCGTTGCGATCAAGCAGGACGGTAAGGTATCCTGTCATTACTGTGACAGTGTTGGTTTTACCCAGATCCCCGGATTCCTGCCGGAAAATCCGTTGAAAAATGCGGAGATGGCCGTGGAGGACGATTACGGCATGATCGACGGTATCATCAACAATGGCGCAAAAGAGCCTACGGTGGCAGAGCTGGAACAGCAGGCCCGCAACGGTCAGCCCATTTCCCTCATGGATTTGGCTACCGCTGCCCATCGGGAGGAACGGGAAAAGAAAAAGTCCGTCATGGAGCAGCTGAAAAGCCAGCCCAAGGCAGAACACAAAAAGATAGCGCCAAAAAAGAGTGCGGAAAGGGAGATTTGATATGGGAAACTTTACTTTTGAGGAAATAAACCTGATGTGCATTTACAATACCGGTAGCCGCACCGGACTGATCGACAGCCTACGTGAGATGCGCGGCGAGCTGGCCCCGGAGGAAACCGAGCTGCGGGAGTTGACAGACAGCGCACTGGGCAAGCTCCAGGCCATGAGTGATGCCGAGTTTGCCGAGCTGGAGTTGTATCCGGATTTTGACCAGTAAACACTATAATCGCAGGGATGGGGTGGCAATATGCCACCCCACCTTTTTACCCCAAAACTGAAAGGAGGACAGAACACTATGCCAACCAAAGCTGAACTATATGCACAGATGGCGGAGAAGGTAACAACGCAGCTTACGGGGAGCTGGCAGGAATGGGCAGGGTTTCTCACCACTGCTTCCCGCCTTTACAAGTACCCGTTCCATGAGCAGTTGATGATCTACGCCCAGCGTCCGGACGCCACCGCCTGTGCAGAGTACGATTTGTGGAATGAAAAGATGGGCCGGTATGTAAGGCGCGGCTCCAAGGGAATTGCTCTGGTGGACGATTCCGGGGACAGGCCCCGCCTGCGCTATGTTTTTGATATTTCCGACACCGGAACCCGTGAACATTCCCGCACTCCCTGGCTGTGGCAGCTGGAGGAGCGCCATTTGGATTCGGTGCAGGCCATGCTTGAGCGCACCTATGATGTTTCCGGTGATGACCTTGCCGGACAGCTCACCGAGGTAGCCGGAAAACTGGCTGAGGAATACTGGACGGAGCATCAGCAGGACTTCTTCTATATCGTTGACGGTTCCTTTTTGGAGGAATATGATGAGTTTAACATCGGAGTACAGTTCAAGGCAGCAGCCACCGTCAGTATCACTTACGCTTTGATGTCCCGCTGCGGATTGGAGCCGGAACGCTACTTCGACCACGAAGATTTCATGGCAATCTTTGATTTCAACACCCCGTCCACCATCGGGGCGCTGGGAACAGCGGTCAGCCAGATCAACCAGCAGGTGCTGCGGCAGATCGGCGTTACCGTCCGAAATGCAGAGCGCGAAGCCAACCAAGAAAGGAGCAAACAAGATGAACAATCCCATGACCTATATCCAGAACGGAGACTATCTGATTCCCGACCTGAAGCTGAGCCAGCAGCCGGAGAAAACCCTGGGCAAGTACGGCAGGATGAGGAAAACCTACCTGAAGGAACACCGTCCCATCCTCTACAACCAGATGCTGATGAGCGAGAAGTTGTACCAGCACCTTCTGGAGATCGACGAGACCGCCCAGAGCAGACTGGAGCAGATGATGCCCCAGCTGGCGAAGGAAGCGGGAGCCACCGAGGAACTGAAAGCCAGCGATCCCATGAAGTGGGTGGGGCTGATGAACACCTGCAAAGCTCAGGCCGAGGAAATCCTGATGGCGGAGCTTATCAACAGCTGACTCTAAACCTGTTCCTCTCCGAAGCGGAACAGATCCAATCCATAGATGAAGCAGAGAATGTAGCGCATACATCCTCTGCTTTTTCTTTTGCCCAAAATGACATCGACCATGTGCTGCGTTTGGGCGGCAATACAGACCGTCAAAGGGAGCGTGTGGTTGCAGCCTTTGAAAAGCAGAAAACCACCGCTGAGATTGCCGAGATACTGAAAACGCTGTACCACGGAGGTAACGGCCTTGGCAGTGTGAGCGCATGGTATGCCGAGGATGGTATCCATCTTTCCCACGGGAAGTCTGCCCTTTATGACAGGTCTGCCCAGGTCATTTCCTGGGAGAGCGCCGCAGAGCGTATCGGGGAGCTTTTGGAAAGTGGTCAGTTTGCCTCCAATGTGGAGATTGCAGAAGCGGCAGGCTATGAACGCTCCCTCCTCTCGGAAAAGCTCTGGCATCTGTATCACGATCTCAGTGAGGACGCCAGAAAAGCCGGATATTTGTCCTGCCTGTCAGAGATCAAAGGCAATGGTTTCCCGGAGGAGACCCGCCGCCTGACGGAGCAGCTGAGTGACCCGGCTTTCCGCCAGACACTCAAGGAAGAATACGCCGCCTTCTTGACTGCCTATCAGCAGGACCGTGACCTGTTGCGTTTTCACTATCACAGACCAAGGGAGATCTGGGAGAACCTAAAGGACCTTGACCTGCCCCGCAGGACCTTTTCTTCAGAGCTTTCCCAAGTGCCAACCGTCCAGCACTTTATTACCGAGGATGAGATCGACGCCGCCATGACCGGCGGCAGCAGTTTCGCCGGAGGAAAAGGCCGTATCTATGCGTTCTTCATGGCAAACCATACGGATAAGGAGAAAGTGAGATTCCTCAAAGACGAGTATGGCATTGGCGGACGCTCTCATGCCTTGTCCGGCGCAACACACAGCGGCGAAGATCACGATGGGAAAGGACTGCACTATAAAAAGCAAGACTGCCCGGATGTTCACTTGAACTGGGAAAAGGTTGCCAAGCGCATTACCTCACTTGTCCAGAAAGACCGCTATCTTACCGAACAGGAACAGGCGCAGTATGACAAAATCCAGTCTGAACAGGAACAGGCCGAAGAAGATGCCATTCAAGCCCGGCAGCTGGAGATGGAGGAAGAAACGCCAAAGCCTACCCTTGGGGAGCAGTTTGAGCAGTATAAGCCTGTGGTGACTGCCACCATTTCCGAGGATACCGCATATCGCAATGCCTGCGGTCATTCTGACCGTGAAAATGCTGTCATCGAGGGCAATGCCGCTGTGCGCCGTGCGGTTCTTGGTTCTGAGGATATGGAGCTGATCCGACTCTATTCGGATGTGCCGGAGTTCCGTCAGCGTCTGCACCGGGAAGTGATCGACGAGACCTATCCAAAGCTCCATGAGCTTCTGCGCCCTCTTTCTCAGGAAGATATTGATACTGCCCTTTGTGCATGGAACGGCAATATCGAGAGTAAACACGCTGTTGTCCGCTATATGAAAGACCATGCAAGAGAAAAAGATACCGCCGCATGGCTGGCTCAGGAATACGGTGGTAGTAACAGCCTGTTCGTTGTCCGTGCCGGCAGCCCGGAGGAAACGCAGCTGCCCTGGCCGAAGGTACAGCGCCGGATTGCCCAGCTCATTCAGGAGGACCGGTTCTATACCGAAGAAGAACAGAACCGTTTTGACGACATCGACCCAATCGCCATCCGGGAAGCTCTGGAAGAAAGAGGAATCGTCAACGGCCAGGTGGCAGACCCGGAAAAACTGGACAATGATCCGTTTATCCAACAGGTGATGTCGGATGTAGAGCAGATCGCAGCTGCTGAGACAGAGCAGACTTCCGAAGTTGCTATTTCCGATGAGGAATATGATGCAGTTCGCCGCCCAACTCCGCAAAGAACATCCTATGACCCTGCTGCCCCGGTCTATGCCGTGGGTGATACCGTGTATATCGAGGATGACGCCTATCAGATCACCGAGCTGCGGGAGGACACCGTACAGCTTCTGCCCACCGGGATGGTATATCCCATCTACCGGGCAGAGCGCAAAGAACAGTTCGAGCAGCTGCTTCGGGCAGACCGCCGCAATGCTTACTATACCGAGTTTCTTCCTACTGACCCGGACAAGGCAGATCAGGACTTGCGGGATGTATTGGCTCATGGACTGATGGATGAAGCGGATAAAAAGCAGATTTCCACGCTGCTGGAATCCGGCAGGAGCAACAGCGAGATCGCCTACTGGCTGAGCAGAGCCTATTCCGGTGAGATTGAGACACTGAATCTGGAGACCGGCGATATTGCCGATTACCGTACCACGGCACAGGGCATAGAACTGGAAGTCATGGATGCAGAGGAAAAGCGTCTGGCTATGCTGTATTTCCGCTGGGATGAGGTTGCACCTTTGCTGCGCGGGATGTACGCCCGTCAGCAGGACGGTTTGGGACAGGAACAGCCCCAACCGGCTGCCGAATCCCCGACCTTCCATTCCGAGACCATGGCCGTCTATCCGGGCGATAAGAACAATCTGCCTTATGATGTGGTGGTGGAACGACTGCATATCGAGGAGCCGGAGCCACCAGCGCCTGTGACAGAGCCGGAGAAAACCTTTGAGAAAGTGCTGGACGAACACCCGGTTTCCATTCAGGTCAATGGCCAGTGGCAGACCTTTCCCAATGCCAAAGCTGCCGAGGAAGCCTCCTATGAGGAATACAAGGATAACCTGCGCCGCAATGCAAAAAACTTCCGCATTACCGATGAGCATTTGGGCGAAGGCGGTTCGAAAGCCAAGTTCCAGGCAAATGTCAATGCGATTCGTTTGCTGAAAGAGCTGGAAGCTGCCGGACAGCAGGCAAGCCCCGAACAGCAGGAGGTTCTTTCTCGATACGTGGGCTGGGGCGGTCTCTCTGATGCGTTTGACCCGGAGAAACCGGCATGGGCTTTAGAGTATGCCCAGCTAAAAGAACTGCTGCCCCCGGAGGAATATGCCGCCGCCAGAAGCTCTACCCTCAACGCCCATTACACCAGCCCTACGGTCATTCAGGCCATCTATGAAGCGGTGGACCGTATGGGATTTGAGACCGGAAATATTCTGGAGCCGTCTATGGGTGTGGGCAATTTCTTTGGTATGCTGCCGGAGAAAATGCGAAACAGCCGTCTGTACGGCGTGGAGCTGGACCCTGTTTCCGGGCGCATCGCAAAGCAGCTCTATCCCAAGGCGGACATCACAGTAGGCGGCTTTGAGACCACTGACAGGCGTGACTTCTTTGACCTTGCCATCGGCAATGTACCTTTCGGTCAGTATCAGGTCAATGATAAAGCCTACAACAAGCTGAATTTCAGTATTCACAACTACTTTTTCGCCAAAGCACTGGACCAGGTGCGTCCCGGCGGTGTGGTGGCTTTTGTGACTTCCCGCTATACCATGGACGCCAAGGATTCCACCGTGCGCCGCTATCTTGCCCAGCGTGCCGAGCTGCTGGGAGCTATCCGTCTGCCTAATGACGCGTTCAAAAAGAATGCCGGTGCCGAGGTGGTATCGGACATCATCTTCCTCCAAAAGCGGGACCGCCCGCTGGACATCGTGCCGGAATGGACTCAGACCGGACAGACGGAGGACGGGTTTGCCATCAACCGGTATTTTATCGACCACCCGGAAATGGTGCTGGGCAGACAGGAACCAGTAAGCACCGCTCATGGTATGGACTACACCGTGAACCCCATCGAGGGACTGGAGCTTTCCGACCAGCTGCATGATGCGGTGAAGTATATTCATGGCACTTATCAGGAGGCAGAGCTGCCGGAGCTGGGCGAAGGCGAAGCCATTGACACCTCCATTCCTGCCGACCCCAATGTGAAGAACTATTCCTATGCCATTGTAGACGGGCAGGTGTACTACCGGGAAAACAGCCGTATGGTGCGCCCTGACCTCAACGCCACCGCCGAAGCCCGCGTAAAAGGTCTTGTGGGACTGCGTGATTGTGTGCAGGAACTAATCGACCTTCAGATGGACGCAGCGGTTCCTGACAGCACCATTACCCAAAAGCAGGCGGAACTGAACCAGCTCTATGACAGCTTTTCTGCCAAATATGGTCTCATCAATGACCGTGCAAACCGTCTGGCCTATGCAGACGATTCTTCCTATTACCTGCTCTGTGCGCTGGAAGTCATCGACGAGGACGGAAAGCTGGAGCGCAAGGCGGATATGTTCACCAAACGAACCATCAAGCCCCATCAGGCGGTGGCTGTGGTGGATACGGCAAGTGAAGCGCTGGCGGTGTCTATCTCGGAAAAAGCCTGCGTGGATATGAGCTATATGAGCCGGCTTACCGGAAAAACAAAAGAAGAACTGGCCGGAGAACTGCAAGGCGTGATCTTCCGTGTACCGGGACAGTTGGAGAAAGACGGCACACCCCATTATGTGACTGCTGATGAATACCTTTCCGGCAATGTACGCCGCAAACTGCGTCAGGCGCAGCGGGCGGCACAGCAGGACCCGGCTTATGCAGTCAATGTGGAAGCTCTTACCGCCGCCCAGCCCAAAGACCTGGATGCGTCGGAGATCGAGGTGCGTCTGGGCGCTACCTGGATCGACAAGGAATATATCCAGCAGTTTATGTACGAGACCTTCAACACTCCGTTTTATCTCCAGCGCAGCATCGAGGTCAACTATTCGTCCTTTACCGCTGAATGGCAGATCAAGGGAAAATCTTCTGTATCCTACAACGATGTGGCAGCTTATACCACCTACGGAACCAGCCGCGCCAACGCCTACAAGATTCTGGAGGATTCCTTAAACCTGCGAGATGTCCGTATCTATGACACCATAGAGGACGCAGAGGGAAAAGAGCGCCACGTGCTGAATGCCAAGGAGACCACCCTGGCTGCTCAAAAACAGCAGGCTATCCGGGAAGCCTTTAGGGACTGGATCTGGAGAGACCCGGAGCGCCGCCAGACTTTGGTGCGCCAGTACAACGAAGAAATGAACTCTACCCGTCCCCGCGAGTATGATGGCAGCCATATCACTTTTGGAGGCATGAACCCGGCCATTACCCTGCGGGAACACCAGAAAAGCGCTATCGCCCATGTGCTGTATGGCGGTAACACCCTGTTGGCACATGAAGTGGGCGCGGGCAAAACCTTTGAGATGGTGGCCGCTTCGATGGAAGCAAAACGCCTGGGCTTGTGCCAGAAATCTCTCTTTGTGGTTCCAAATCACCTGACCGAGCAGTGGGCGTCGGAGTTTCTGCGTCTCTATCCTTCCGCCAATATCTTAGTCACCACCAAAAAGGACTTTGAGACCCATAACCGAAAGAAGTTCTGCGCTCGTATTGCGACGGGTGATTATGATGCCATCATCATGGGACATAGCCAGTTTGAGCGTATCCCCATCAGCCGGGAGCGTCAGGAACGGCTTCTCTATGAACAGATCGACGAGATCACTGAGGGGATTGCAGAGGTACAGGCCAGTGGCGGCGAGCGTTTTACCGTCAAGCAGCTGGAGCGTACCAGAAAGTCTCTGGAAGCCAGACTGGAAAAGCTGCAAGCCGAGGGGCGAAAAGACGATGTGGTGACTTTTGAGCAGCTGGGTGTGGACCGTTTGTTTGTGGACGAGGCCCACAACTATAAAAACCTGTTTCTATACACAAAAATGCGAAATGTGGCAGGCTTATCCACATCGGACGCGCAGAAATCCTCCGATATGTTTGCCAAGTGCCGCTATATGGATGAGATCACCGGAAACCGTGGCGTGATTTTTGCCACCGGCACACCGGTCAGCAACTCCATGACCGAGCTTTACACCATGCAGCGTTACCTTCAGTATGAACGCTTGCAAGAGCTGAACATGACCCACTTCGACTGCTGGGCTTCCCGATTTGGGGAGACTGTCACAGCATTGGAGCTGGCACCGGAAGGCACCGGCTACCGGGCAAGAACGAGATTCAGCAAGTTCTTTAACCTGCCTGAACTGATGAACCTGTTCAAAGAAGTGGCCGACATTAAGACTGCCGACCAGTTAAATCTCCCCACCCCGGAGGTGGAATACCACAACATCGTGGCACAGCCTACTGAACATCAGCAGGAAATGGTCAAGACCCTTTCGGAGCGTGCATCGCTGGTACACAGCGGAACCGTTGACCCGTCCCAGGACAATATGCTCAAGATTACCTCGGATGGCCGTAAGCTGGGCCTGGATCAGAGAATCGTCAACCAGATGCTGCCGGATGAACCTGGCACAAAGGTCAATCAGTGCGTGGACAACATCATGCAGATCTGGCGGGATGGCAAAGCTGACAAGCTGACCCAGCTGGTGTTCTGCGACATTTCTACACCGCAGGCAAAAGCTCCTGCAAGCAAGGCGGCGAAAACACTGGATAATCCACTGCTTCACGCATTGGAAGGCGCTGTGCCTCTGCCGGAGCAGGAACCGGCCTTTACGGTATATGACGATATTCGTCAGAAACTCATTGCTCAGGGAATGCCTGCCGACCAGATCGCTTTTATCCATGAAGCCAACACCGAAGTGCGGAAAAAGGAGCTGTTCTCTAAAGTCCGTACCGGTCAGGTGCGTGTCCTTTTGGGCAGCACCGCCAAGATGGGCGCAGGCACCAATGTGCAAGACCGTCTGGTGGCACTTCATGACCTGGACTGTCCGTGGAGACCGGGAGACCTTGCCCAGCGCAAGGGCCGTATCGAGCGTCAGGGTAACCAAAATCCTCTTGTCCATGTGTACCGCTATGTGACCGAAGGAACCTTTGACGCATACCTCTGGCAGACGGTGGAGAATAAGCAAAAATTCATCAGTCAGATCATGACTTCTAAATCACCAGTGCGTTCCTGCGATGATGTGGACGAAACGGCGCTTTCCTTTGCCGAGATCAAAGCCCTGTGCGCCGGAGATCCCCGCATCAAGGAGCGTATGGATTTGGATGTGGAGGTATCCCGCCTGAAGCTGATGAAAGCCGACCACCAGAGCAAGCAATATCGTCTGGAGGACCAGCTGCTCAAATACTTCCCGGAGGAGATTGAAAAGCACAAAGGCTTTATCAAGGGCTTTGAATCCGATCTGGAGGTTTTGGCAGCGCACCCGCACCCGGAGGACGGTTTTGCTGGTATGGAAATCCGCGGCGATCTGCTGACCGATAAGGAGAACGCCGGTGCAGCCCTTTTGGATGCCTGCAAGGAGGTCAAAACCTCCGATCCGGTGCAGATCGGCAGCTACCGGGGCTATGCCATATCCGTGGAATTTTCCGCCTGGAAACAGGAATATACGCTCCTGCTGAAAGGACAGATGACCCACCGGGCAACCCTTGGTACAGACCCTCGCGGAAATCTTACCCGTATCGACAATGCCCTCGCCCAGATGCCCCAGCGTTTGGAGGCGGCAAAGGCCCAGTTGGATAACCTCTATCAGCAGCAGGCTGCGGCAAAGGAGGAAGTCGGAAAGCCATTCCTTTATGAAGAAGAACTGAGAAGCAAAAACGCCCGTCTGGTGGAGTTGGATACCCTGCTCAACATCGACGGAAAGGGGCAGGCACATACCGAGTCTGTTGTTACCAAGAGCACACGGCCTTCGGTGCTGGATAACCTAAAACGCCCGGTGCAACCCCGCAGTACAGACAAGAAACCAAAACAGCATGAGGAGGTGCGATAACATGAATACTAACGATCTGAATACAGCCCTTTATGAAAAGATGGCTGCCGAACAGGATAAGTTCCGGGACTGGCTGAAAAGCCAGCCCCCGGAAGAAGTCTTAAACCATGCCTATGAGTACACCATCCGCGAGGACATCGTGATGGCAATGGAGGAACTGGAGTTGACCGACACCCAGGCTCAGGCACTTTTGGAATCTCCCTCTCCGCTGGCGGATGTGTACCGCTATTTTGAAAAGCTGGAGACCGGCTATATGGATGTGATCCGGGACAGCATTGAAAGCCGTGCCGACGATGTGTGCAGAGCCAAAGAGGAACTGCGAACAACACCGATCTATCCCCATTCAGCTGCCTATGCGAGAGAACATGGGGAGCTGGAGCAGTACCGAGCTTCCAACAATGTAAATCGCCAATGCAAGGAGTCTATTGAAGCGGCGGTGCGGGAGCACTTCGACGGAATGTATCTCAGCCACGATGCGGCAAAGGGTGTGATCGAGACCTATGGCATGGAGCGTGTGTCCATGGTTCTGTCTAACACGATCCAGCTTCAGGACTGGGATGGGCGTTACTCCCGACGCAACAAAGAATGGGCCAAGACCATTCCCAACGATAATCCCGAAACCGTCCGTTGTGGTTATGCCTTAAACAGCCACCCTGCTGTGC
>ENA-OXVM01000246-OXVM01000246.1-human-gut-metagenome-genome-assembly--contig:-NODE-246-length-22322-cov-9.49818_pt1 | contig 22322 bp, 11 predicted proteins | sample MGYA00249574_ERZ652691 | MGnify/ENA primary metagenome ERZ652691 (study PRJEB26925, sample SAMN05826508) | human gut metagenome | biome: ENVO:2100002; feature: ENVO:00000062; material: ENVO:00002003...
CTCTCTATTCGTCGGCAGCGTCAGATGTGTATAAGAGACAGGTTTTTTATTCTATTTCTTAATTTTCATTTATTCTTTTGCACAAAAAAACGCTGTTACACACAGCTTATTAGCGCCATGTACAACAGCATCGTTTCTGATTATCTCCAGCATTTTCAAACAGTCTTTAATTCTCACCAAACTCTATCAGAATCTTAGTTCCTTTTCCCATTTCACTTTCAATTTTCATGCAATTCGTATTTCCGTATAGATAATAAAGTCTTCCCCTTATATTTGACAAGCCAATCTTCTTTCCCCTGTCCTCAGGATTAAATTTCATACTATTGATCTCAACCAATTTTTCCGCATCCATTCCTCCTCCATTGTCTTCCACGGACAAAACAAGATTTTTCTCCTCATTCCTGAAAACGGTGATTATGATTTTTCCGCAAAATTCTCCGCTTTCCTCATCGATCAGTCCATGGAACAAAGAGTTCTCCACCAACGGCTGAATCATATTCTTAGGAATCTGCTCTTCCATCAATTCCGGCGCAATATCCCATTCTACTTCCAGATTCCCATCATACATAAATTTCTCTATAACGATGTACTGATTTACAATTTTCATCTCGTTTGCAACGGAATCTGTAATCTGGATATCATTTACGCGCAGGCGGTCTTTCAGTATCGCAATCAACGCTGAATTTACTTTTACAATATCTTCGCAGCGTTTTTTTCGCGCAAGATAATTAATGCTGTTAATGGTATTGTAGATAAAATGAGGATCGATCTGGCTTACCAGAAGGCTGAACCTGATTTGCTGTTCTTTTGCTTCTTTTTCCCCAATTACTTCTATGCTGTGTTTCAAATCATCAATCATTTTATTAAAAGAGGATTCCAACTGACCAATCTCATCTTCCCTGTCAGACTCCACTTTGCAGTCCAGATTTCCTTTCGCCGCCATAAGCATGTGTTGAGACAGGACCAGAACAGGGTTTATTAATGTATTTACATTTCTATAGTTCATGAACAATACCAGGAGCAGGAAAATAGCAAGAGTTCCAAAAAGACCTGCAATATATGGGAAAAGCACCATCCAAATAGATTCTTTATTCACAATAGAAACCACTTCGTACCCACAGGTAGCAGATTTGTCGTGGAAAACAATATCACCAGTCAAAGCTTTCCGCTTATTTTTGCTGTCATTCTTCTTGTCGTCATTCTGCACCAACGCCTCCCGGGCATCTACAATGTCTTCTTCCGAACCATACTCATAAAAAGTATTTCCTGTACTGTCAACCAGATACCATGCATCCAGGCTGCTTCCCGCCAGGCCGCGTATGTCTTTCAAAGTATTATTCAGATTTACAAACATGATAATCGTGCACCACTGGTTATTCAGGTAATAGTTTCTGGCATATGCCACTGTGCAATAAGAATTGGAACCTACGGTAACCTGGTACACAGGAGAATAGGAACGGCCGAAACCAGTACTCATCATATTAGAAAAATTCTCCGAATCCAACACATTCAGGTCTTCCTGAACAATATTGGTCATCGAATCAATAGCAGGAGCATTTTGACCGATAATAGCTATTCCACGGATCATGCCCATATAACTTGTAAGATTGTTCAGTCTAACCGATGCCCTTGTCTTATTCTTCGTATCCGGATTTCTTAAATATGTCTGAATATCATTGTTCTGTTCCACAGTTGCTGCAACATTTTCCATGTAATTTTCTACAAGCGACAATGTATTTTCTACATGCTGCAACAAAGAAGCAGTGGTATTCTCAGATATCTGCACTTCATTTTCCTTAAATACAGGAAAGAAAAAGCCAAAGGAAATTCCGATGGCTATGATAAAAGAAATCAGTCCGCCAGTAAGTATACTCACCATCAAACGTTTTCTGAAAGATGTTTTACATTTATTTTTCGTTTTTTCTTCCCCCTTTTTTGGAATATTCCGTTGGGAACATACCGGTTTTTTTGTAAAAAGCCTGACTGAAATACTGACTTGAATTGTAACCTACAGCAGAGCATATCTCATATATCTTATAGTTTCCATCTTCCATCATTTGCTTAGCTGCTTCGATTCTTATATCGGTCAGGTAGCTTTTTAAAGTAACACCAGTTTCCTTTTTGAACTCACCGCTCAAATAACCAGGACTTAAGTGTACATAGGCAGCCACATCATTAAGAGACAAATCCGGATTCCGAAAGGATCTGCAAATATATTCCACAGCATCGGAAATCACCCGGGAATAACCATTCACTTCTCTGGTCATATACTCATGGTAATGGTTTACCTGTTTTTCCAACCAGACAGTAATTCTATCTGCATCCAGCCATTCTTTCCAGCAGGAGGCAATCCTGGAAATTTCTTTTTCGGTCTCATTCTTTTCATAGGCATGCTTCAATACTGTATAGCCAGCCTGAGCTGTGTTTATAAACGGCTCTACTCCATCTGTTCTCGCAATGCTCAGAATTTCATGGAGCATCTGAACACGAATCTGGGAATCCGGCTCTTTCAGCATATTCTCCATGGAAAGATTTTTCTTCGAGCTGACAACAATCTGTTCTTTTCCCAGTTCCTGTACCTGAGAGCAGTCCAATTTACGGATTTCTCCCACTCCTTCCAGATACTTTTCCAGAAATACATTCTTGTTCTCGTCATAAAATCGCTTAAATTCATAAAGACTGATTCTACCCTGCACAATATAAAGAGAAAAACTTGAGTTAGTCTCTTCCTGCAGTTTTTTCTGGAATTTACGAGCAAGCTTATATAGTTCCTGCTCATAGCTTCCATATGAGCTTTCCGTGGAACTCAGCGCGATTACCATCTTTCTGCCCGGTATCGCTGTAATCACATCCAAATCCCATCCAGTTATTTTCTCATTTGTCAGAATTTCCACGAATTTTGAACGATGTACAACGATTTCTTCTGGAACGGCTTCCCCACTCAGACTTATCGGAAGATCCTGCTCCACCATGATAATATGTTCCGGTCTTTTTAAAATCTGTTCAACATCTGCACTTTCTGTCATTTCCTCAGACAGAAAAAATTGCTCCAACATTCTGTCTGTTATGTAGCGTTCCCGCTTTCCAGCTTTTATGATATTTGCTTTCAAACGATTCAAAAGCTCAGACAGTGAGTTCTCTGTAATCTCACTTTTTATTACATATTCAGTGATTCCAAGGCGAATAGCAGCTTTGGCATAACTGAAATCTTCGTATGCAGTCAGCAGGACAATGCTCACTTTTTCATCTTTTTTGCGTATTTCAGATATCATCTCTATACCATCCATAAAGGGCATGCGAATATCTGTAAAAATCACCTGTGGATGATATTCCCTGTATTTTCTTAACGCCTGCTTCCCATTAAAGGCTGTTGCAATTATCTGATAACCATATGCTTCCCAATCAATCATCGTACTCAGATCTTCCAGCATGAGTTTTTCATCATCTACAATCATTACTGATATCAGGTCTGTCATACTTTCTCTCCCCTCAATACATACATTATGTGTTTATATTATTAATTTACCAGATTATTGTCAACACGCAGCTTTCCACTCCTCAGCTATACAACACGCAGCAATTCATCCCCCGTTTTAAGATGATTTGCTTTCCAAAATACGCAATTTCTTCCCATCTCTTTCTATAATTCCCTCATCCACCAAATTTTTCATCTCACGCATCATGGCACTGCGGTCTACACTAAGGTATTCGGCAAGAGTGGTGTAGGACATGGGCAAAATAACAGTTTTCGTCTGTTTTTCTGCGGCAATGGAATTTAAATAGGTCATGATCTTCTTTCGGATGCTGTTTCTTGACAGCACATAAATCCGACTGGCCTGCTGGCTGGCGCGCAGGGCAATCATCTGAAGCAGGTTGCTTACCAGCTGGCTGTGGAATTTACAGGCATTTTCGCAGCGTTTAATAACATGTTCATAGGCGATAAACAGCACTCTTGTTTCGGATTTTGCACAGACGTAATAGTGCTGGGATTCTTCAGGTAAAAGGAATGGTTCGCCGAAAACACTATCCTTTTTCAAGTTATCTATCATATATTGATTTCCATCTTCATCAATGCAATAAAGAACTGCCTGACCTTCCAGGATCAAACCTATTTTTTTCATGGAACTGGAATATTCCATCACAGTCTCATTATTCCGATAGACTGCTTCATGCATATCGAAACAGATGCGCATACGTTCCTGTTCTTCAGGAGTTATGTATGAAAAAAGTGTCACTGGTGTCATTTCTACAATCCCTTTCTATCAATTTATCCAGAACATGTTCAAAAAATAATTTCTTATATCTTACACCATTTTGTTGTATTTGCAACAGACTTTATTTCAAAATTTGATTATACTAAAGCCATGTTAAAGAAATAACAAAGCAGTAAAAAATACATAGTTCCCTCAAAAATCACAAACAATTACATCAATAACAATATCTCATAAAAAGGAGACGAACCTCTATGAAAATTACAGACACCATCCGCTACGCAGGCGTAAACGACCATCAGATAGACCTTTTCGAAGGTCAGTACAAAGTTCCAAACGGTATGACATATAATTCCTATGTGATCCTGGATGAAAAAATCGCAGTCATGGATACTGTAGATGCAAATTTCACTCACGAATGGCTGGATAATCTGGACCGCATCCTGGAAGGCCGCAAGCCAGACTACCTGATCGTACAGCACATGGAGCCGGACCACGCAGCAAATGTGGCAAACTTCCTGAAAGTTTATCCGGAAACCACCATCGTAGCCAACGCGAAAACCTTCACTATGATCCAGAACTTCTTCGGTCTCGACCTGGAAGGACAGAAGCTGGAGGTTACAAATGGCGGCACCCTCAACCTTGGAAACCACAACCTGACCTTTGTTTTCGCTCCCATGGTGCACTGGCCGGAAGTTATGGTAACCTATGACAGCACCGATAAAGTACTTTTCTCTGCAGATGGCTTCGGAAAATTCGGCGCACTGGATGTAGAAGAAGATTGGGACGATGAAGCTCGCAGATACTTTATTGGCATCGTTGGAAAATACGGACCACAGGTTCAGAAATTACTGAAAGTTGCCGCAGGCCTGGATATCCAGATCATTTGCCCTCTTCACGGACCTGTTCTTACAGAAAACCTTGGACATTACATTGGTCTTTACGATACATGGTCCTCTTACACACCAGAGACAGAAGGAATTGTCATCGCCTACACATCTGTATACGGTCATACAAAAGTGGCTGTAGAGCTGCTGGCTGACAAACTTCGCAGCAAGGGATGTCCCAAAGTTGTTGTATATGATCTTGCAAGAGATGACATGTCACAGGCTCTGTCCGACGCATTCCGCTACAGTAAGCTGGTTCTTGCTACCACAACCTATAATGCAAGCATTTATCCGTTCATGCACGACTATATCACCCGTCTGACCGAGCACAACTTCCAGAACCGCACCGTGGGCATCATCGAAAATGGTTCCTGGGCACCTCTGGCAGCAAAAATTATGAAAGAAATGCTTTCTGGCTGCAAGAAGATCAACTGGCTGGACACTACTGTAAAAGTGCTTTCCGCAGTAAACCAGGAAAACAAGGATCAGCTGGAAGCTATGGCAAGCGAACTTTGCAAAGAATACATTGCCCAGAATGATGAGCTGGCAAACAAAAATGACATGACAGCCCTTTTCAGAATCGGATACGGTCTTTATGTAGTTACCTCCAATGACGGCAAAAAAGACAACGGACTGATCGTCAACACTGTGACCCAGCTCACTGATACTCCAAACCGTATTGCGGTAAATATCAATAAGGCAAATTACTCCCACCATGTGATCAAACAGACTGGAGTTCTCAACGTAAACTGCCTGTCTGTAGATGCACCGTTCTCTGTATTCCAGCAGTTTGGTTTCCAGACCGGACGCAGCGTAGATAAATTTGCAGGTCAGAAGGTCTACCGTTCCGATAATGGACTGGTATTCCTGGACAAATATATTAATGCATTTATGTCTCTGAAGGTTGAACAATATGTAGACCTTGGTACCCATGGAATGTTCATCTGCAGCGTCACCGAAGCCCGCGTTATGAACGATCTTGACACCATGACTTACACCTACTATCAGAAAAATGTAAAACCGAAGCCAGAAACCGATGGCAAAAAAGGCTTCGTCTGCAAAGTATGCGGCTACATCTACGAAGGTGACGAGCTCCCGGATGACTTCATCTGCCCGCTGTGCAAACATGGAGCTGCAGATTTCGAGCCCATCGGATAAAAAACAACCAGATAAATTTCTCAAGGCAGCGCAGGATCCAGATCCTGTGCTGCCTGATTACCGGTAATAGCAATTCCTGCTGCACCCTCTGGGGAAAATCTGCAATTTCAATTTTCGCCGAAACTCCATTTCGTCAGCGGATTCTTTCAATATATTCAACGCCATTCGAAGATTTCGAATATCTTTTTCCATGTAATCCGTATAATTTCCACGGCCAACCAGCTTCAAGTGCGTAATTCCGGCTTGCTTTAACTGATAAAGTGCACATAGACCACAGCCAGTTTCACCGCAAAGATAACCTGCAGAATCATAGGAAAAATCATGTAAACTGTGAAAATCATCAGGAACAAAGCCGTCTGGCAGCAAATGCCCTCCGTTTATTTCCTGATTGAAGATTTCAGAACCGGCATTCCCTGTTTTTAAGGTTCCGATCTGATAGGGCACTTTACAAAGATACCCCATCTCATCGCAATGCAAAGAATTACAAAATGCACCTGTAAACTGGCACATTTCATTCAATACAAAGGCCTCAAATTCCGGAACTCCTTCTGTTCCATCCTTTTTTCCACATTTATCAACAACCGCTTTCATATCTTCGAATGTATTTTTCCTGTGAAAAATCACACGTTTCAATCTCATTTTTGCTAATGAAGCCACCATCTGGCTGTTAATTTCTCCACATTCTCCACTGAGATGGATTTCGCAGTTTATGCCATTTTCACGTAAATATACCATCAACGCCGGGTCTGCAATAATATAACTGTGAAAACCGATTTTTATACACTGGCTTATAATCCCGGCAATTTCTGGATATTGTTCCGGGATATAATACAGGGAATTGAAGGTAAGATGGACTGGTTTTTCGTACTTTTTCATCATCCCAGACAGGATTTCCAGCTCACTGAATGCACCAAGCTGTACGTTATAACAAAGTACTTCCCTGCGGTTTAAGGGCAGTACCGTTCCGTATTTTTGGGACCAGGAATAAGGAACATAACCACAGAAAAATTCATCTGCACCAGCCTCCGCGAACTTTATATATTCATCTATTGAGCCTAATCCTGCTACTATTTTCATCACTTATCTCCATAAATTCCAGCCTTGAGCAGCCATGTACTTCATCCTGAATAAACTATCGCTTCTGCCTCAACACGGGTATGTCACCTGCCGGCGGCATTACCATGCTCTTATTACAACCCGGTCCACACCGTTTTGGATATAATTCTTCAGTATTTCTTCCTCTTTCAATATCCTCATATCAATCCCAAACAACGAATTATACCGCCCTATCATATGCAAATGTTCCGGATACAAAAGTGCATATTCCGTACAATATCCCGGGCATTTTTTTGCAAGCTTTTGTCGTCCTCTCTCGCCTGTTTCACATACTGCACCAAGAGGACAATACTGTGATGTATTGGTCTGATAGAACGGAATATGCAGGCTGTTTTTTCCAGGTGGAATCTGCTGTTCGTAACCGCAGGATTCCCATTCAAAGCGTTGGATTCCATATTCTCTTTCCAGAAAATTACGGTAAAATCCAGCATTCAGGCTGTTCCTCTCAAACCATTTCTGTTCTCCTTTTTTGAACGGAATCCGAGGGTCTTTTCTGCGTTTATTTAACAAAATTCCAAGGCTGGGAATCAGATTCCTTCTGCTTTTTTTTACTAAAGAAGCCATTCCCCAGTCATTTACAACAATCTCTACAGACTGCCTTTTTTCTTCACACCACCGGTTAATTTCATCAAGCAATTCTGTTATATAATCCAGCATATATTCCCGGATATAAGAAAAAACAAGTGTGATTTCTACCTGTTCTGCCGCTGCTTTTTCTATTATTTCAAACAACAATTTACGTTCCGGAAACAGAAGATGACAGAACTGATTTCCAATATAAAGGTGATCCGGTACTCTATGTTCCAGAATAATGCTGCCGCAGATACCGATACATTTTCCGGCATACTTTTTGGAAAATTCTGTCAGGGAACTATTCAAATATTCCTGATACAATTCCGGGCGATCTATCTCCAGCGCCAGCTCCGTAACACCTGATTCAAGCGGTACCTGGCACTTATACCCAGGCTTAAAGCCAGTTCCGTACTGAGAACAATTATCAGTTAAATCTATACGTTTCCCATTATAAGCGGACTCCAATCCATCTGGCGTAAGCTCTCTCCGCCATATTCCCACCTGCTCTTCCAGACTGCCACGCTTGACCTCATCCAGTTCCCCCGGATACCCTGTCAGGCTTTTCGCCAACGCGCTGTCGTCCTCTTCCAGCTTCAGATGAATGTAGTGATTATACTGATAAAGAAGCCTCTGAACCGCCTCTGCATACGCTTTCTGCTTCACCGTCACCTTATATTTCACATAAAATCCGGAGAGTTCTGCGTCCTCCATATCAAACCTTTGTATATCGTATTCTGAAATTTCCAATTCACGGTAACACCCATTCTTTATATCATAAAAGCACACCTTCAAAGCTTCTGAATCAGAGATATTTTCTTCTATTGTCCGAAAACAAAATCCACTCTCATCAACCTCTGTAATCCGAACCTCCCGTCCCCCCACAACCCCGGCAAGAAGCCCGAAAGGAATCATTGAAACCATTGCAATCACACCCTGTTCCGTCTACGAATACTGCAAGTATATCTCAGAACATATAAAAAAACAATCTTTCCGGTTTATAAACTTTTTCTCCTTTTTTCTTCACAAAAGAATGATAAAATTAACTTAACGGCTATGAAAACATAATCATTGATTTTTCAAACACGCTCTAGTTCTATCTGGTATGCTTCATATTCGCTCATCGCAGCAGGAAGCAGTATTCCAGCCTCCATAAGTGCAGCTCCCGGATATACTTTTCCGGTAGTTTTTTCCCGATAAAAAGCATCCTCTTCCATTCCTTTTAAGGTAACGTATGCTGCCGGCGGATTGGCTTCTGCTGTAAGTCTTATCACACTTACCAGTGCCTTGGATCTGTCATCTGATACCACCATCCAGGCCGCAAAATTATCCTGGAAAGGATTGGAAAGACGGTAATAATTTCCTTCACGGATCAATTCCTGATACTCCCTGTATTGGGCAAGCTGGGCACGGATTTCTGCTTTTTCCTTTGCATTTAAAAGTGCGGGATTCAGTTCATAGCCAAAGGTTCCAGACATAGCTGCAACGCCTCTTGTATGCATACTGGTCACTCTTCCGGTCTGATGGTTTGGCACTGCTGACACATGTGAACCCATTGCTGCTACCGGATAAAAGAAGGAGGTTCCATATTGAATCCGTGTACGATTAATAGCATCTGTGTTGTCACTGCACCAGATCTGAGGCGTATAATACAGCATTCCGGCATCAAATCTTCCGCCGCCTCCGCTGCAGCCTTCAATAAGAATATCCGGATAACGGTTCGTAAGTTTTTCCAGGAAATCGTACACCCCAAGAACATAATCATAGGTCACGTTTGGTGCATAAATATCTGCCAGGCTGCGGTTCATATCCCATTTAATGTACTCCACATTTCCCTGATCCAGAACTGCGCAGATGCGTTTAAATATCTCATCACGTACTTCTTTTCTGGAAAAATCAAGGACCAGCTGGTTTCTGGAACGGACAGGCTTGCGGCCTGGAATTGTGATTGCCCAGTCCGGATGTTCCCTGTAAAGATCACTGTCCTCACTGACCATTTCAGGCTCAATCCAGATACCGAATTTCACGCCTTCTGCGTTTACTCTTTCGATTAATTTCGTCAGAGTTCCGCCTAATTTTTCCTCGTTCACATACCAGTCGCCGAGAGAAGAATTGTCGTCATTTCGCTTTCCGAACCATCCATCATCCATAACCACCATATCGATTCCAAGCGCTTTTGCCTCCTTTGCAAGCTCTACGATGGTGTCTCCGGTGAAATCAAAATATGCGGCTTCCCAGCTGTTGATCAGGACAGGACGATTTGCATGGACGTATTTTCCCTGGCAGATATGATTCATAATGCAGTGATGGTACTGCTGGGAAAGCCTGGAAAGACCTTTGTTTGTGTAGGATAAAATAACCTCTGGCGCGGTAAATTCAGCTCCGGCTTCCAGGGAATATGCAAACAGTTCATCAGTCAGACCCATCTGGATTCTGGTCTGATCATACTGGTCCTTTTCTGCTTCTACAAGGAAGTTTCCACTGTATACAAACAGCATTCCGTAGCAGCTTCCGCTGTCTTCATTTGTGTTTTTTCCTGCAAGGATTACCCCTGGATTATACTGGTGGCTGGAGGTTCCACGGCGGCTGCCAATTCGGGTGCTTTCATGGGAAACCGGCATTCTTTCCATGTTTCTTTCCATAGCATGTCTGCCATAAAATTTGATCAGATCATAGTCTCCGTGAAGGAAATCCAGGCATGCAGACTGGGCTTTTTTTACTGTTACAGGGGCTTTTCCAGCATTCTTAATTATCACACTTCTGGTGATAATATCTTCTTTTTCCAGTACTCCGTAGAGCAGATGAAGCTCTACTTTTGTAACAGGATCTTCCAGTATAATCTTCAAAGTTTCCGCTTCATTTTCTTCTGCACGGACGAATGGAAGACCTTTCAGAGTGTATTTTCCAGCCGCAATTTCATGTGTTATGTAAACCGGATTGCAGCACTGGGAACCATCTGCATTCTCTATGTTTAACGCATAATTTCGGAAATCTCCTGTGCCAAGTGATGGATATTCCTGTGGCAATGCATCCAGAGAATAGGTTCTGTCGCTGCCTGCTGAATTCGGATTTCCAGAAAATCCACGGTCTCCATAATTCAGAAGATAGTCCATTTCTCCTGCAGTTCTGGCACCATAATACAGGTGCAAAAGGTACCCTTGAGCATCCGCCTGCATCTGATAGGTAGTGTGGGCAGTGGTGAGGGTAAAAATCCGGGTTGTTTCGTTGAAGGTGATTGCCATGAGTGGGGCCTCCTTTTTCTATGATGTGTTAAGTATAGCATACCAAAATCAACACTTAAATAGCTTAATTTTTCTTATTTTATGCCTTTATGATGGTTTTTTATGGTATAATGAAATATATTATCGCATTATGATATATTATCAGCAAATGTAACAGGAGGATTCCGGATATGGATAACAACTTTCACATTTTTCCGAGCGAAACTTTCATTGATCTATGCCTTTACCAATATGGACATGAGAAGTGTACTCCCGGACATTTATTTGGTCCGGCAACGCGGAATCACTATCTTTTTCACTATGTTCTTTCCGGAACAGGCACCCTGATGGCCACGAATTCCAAGGGGCAGAATGTAAATTATCAGGTTCGGAGCGGACAGGGATTTATGATTTTTCCAGGACAGATCACCACTTATGTGGCAGATATTCAGGTGCCATGGGAATACGTCTGGGTGGAGTTTGACGGGCTGCGTACCACAGAAATCCTCAACGTTTGTGGCTTTTCCAAGGATGCGCCAGTCTATATGGCCCACTCCAGGGAGGCACGAAAAAAGATGGCGGATGAACTGATTTACATTTCTCAGAATTCAGAGCAATCTCCTTTTCATCTGATGGGACATTTCTATCTTTTTGCGGATCTGCTCGCGCAATCTGTTGCCAGACCGCAGCCTGCCGCCACCAGTAAAATGAGTGATTATTATATAAAAGAGGCAATAAATTATATCGAACAGAACTTCCAGAATGATATTTCTATTGAGGATGTGGCAGCTGTATGCGGTATTAACAGAAGCTATCTGGGACGAATTTTCCGCACCAGCACAGGACGCTCTCCACAGGAATTTCTCATTCATTACCGCATGACAAAAGCGGCGGAATTGCTGAAGCTGACCACATTATCTATAGGAGATATCGGCTCTGCCGTAGGCTACGAAAACGCCCTCCACTTCTCCCGGGCTTTTAAAAATGTGTATGGGGTTTCACCGCGGGCGTGGCGGGAGCAGCATAGATGAAATTTTGATTATACAAAAAGGACTTTCCGATTTCTCAGAAAGTCCTGTATCTGCTTGCGGTTATTGAATTTTAGAAGTTAAATCCTACGGATTTCAGTGTTCCGTCTGCGGACTGTGCGGTTACGTCCTGGGCAACTACGCCAGCTTCTGTCTCCTGGATGTGGAGGGCGCTCTGGGTTTCGTTTTCCTCTGATGCAACATTTTTGAATTCCATATTAATTACGACTGCTTCGTCTGGAACTTCGATCTCAACACCATCTGCGATGAAGGTTACGTCGTAGAAAGTGTACTCGTCGTCTTCTGTTGTTCCAAGGTCTCTGATGGAAGCCTGTTTTGCTTCTTCATATTTCTCACTGCCAGCTTCAAGCTTTACAGCGTTCATTTCAGCGTTTTCTGGAAGAGCTGTCTCATCAAACACTTTTGCAGTGATAATGACTTCTTCGTTCTCGAAACGGAAATCGGAATCTACGGTAGTTTCTACTGCATCTCCAACTTCACCGGTTCCATCGGTAAACTCAGCTGGATCAGCTTCTGCAGAGCTATCTGTGAATCCATCAACAAAAGCGGCTTCTTCAGCAGATTCCCCGGTCTGGAACTCATCTTGAGATTCTTCTGCCTGAGGCTCTTCTACCTGAACTTCCTCGGTCTGTGCAGCTTCCGGCTGAGCCTCTGTCTGAGTCTGCTCTGTCTGAACTTCTTCCACATATACAGCTTCATCACCTGTAGTAAAAGCATCCATCTCTGCAAATGCCTCCGCATCTGTAAATCCTTCTGCGGAAACTACTGTATATCCTGTCACCAGCATTGTCGCTGAAATCATAACTGCCATTGCTTTTTTTAATGTATTCTTTCTCATAATGGAAACCTCCTGAAATCTATAAAGTCATTCCCAAATGTAATATCCTTTAATTTGACTTCATTATACCAGTAGGGCTGTTTCGTCAACTCTTTCTTCGGGATGTTTTTCCACTTTTCAGGAAAGTTTTTTTACTTTTTTGCAAAACCAGAACCACATGACTGTTCTGTAGTTTCCTTAATTGCGCAGGAAGCTAAGGGGCACCTGCAAAAAGGCGATCCGCTTTGTGTGCGGACCGCCTTCATTTGTACTTGCTTTGTTATGGTTCCGATCTGGTCAGAAACCTTGTTTTGCTTTACTGTCTTTTGTTTCTTCTGCGACGTCTTTCAGTCTCGGCTGCAAGCATTGCGGCTGCAAGAAGAAGCATCAGATAAGTTCCGATCGGGGTATCATCTCCGGTCTTCGGTGATTTGCCTCCGCCGTAGCCGCCGGAATGATCTTCGGAGCCACCGCTATTTCCACCATCGGAAGAAGGAGTAGGTGTTGGTGTTTCTGTTACTGTGCTTTCTTCCTGGTTGGTGATGACAACTTCTGCTGTCATATTCGTTTCATCAAATATAACAGAATCTGCACTTACGGTAACTTTATATCCAAAGCCTTCGGAGCCTGCAATTGGTTTTCCGTTGGAATCAGTTTCCGTTACATACAGGGTTACCTTTGCTCCTGACTGGGCAAGACCAACATTGATGATCTCACTTACTTCATAGCCACCGTCCATATCAAGCTTGATAATGTTCTGCTCAACCTGCTGGGAAAGCTGTGTATGAGCTGCATCATCAAAGATACCTGCATAGAATACCTCGTTGCTGTTTCTGGTGCCTCCATCTGCACCAAGAACCTTCTTGGTAATTGTCAGCTGACCCTGTTTGTAGAATCCATCTGGCGGGAAGCTGCTGAACACGTTTTCAAAGGAAACGGTTGTTGTTCCATCGGCTTCGGTTACTGTTGTGGAGTTACCATTGCCAAATACAGCTTCATAGACAGTTCCATCTGCAAGAGCGCCGATCGTCTGAGAAGTTCCATCCTGTGTACACTCTGCAATGTAGTATGTCTTGCCTGCCTTAATATTCTCTGAGAATACTACGGTGGAAGCATCTGCATTCTTGAATACAAGGGCTTTCACATCAGAAACTCTCTGTGTGCATTCTTTATCAGAATACAGGGCTACATAGAAGGTCTGATTTCTTGCTGCCAGACCTTCACCAATATAAGTAAGTTTCTTTGTTACTGCAATAGATGCTGAGGTTGCCAGTTTATCCTGTACAAGTAAAACACCATCCTTGGAAACAGCTGTTGTTTTTTCTGCATCTACTGTTCCGTCTTCTTTCAGAACAAAAGTAGTGTCGCTTGTAAGTAAATATCCGTCTGGCGCTACAGTCTCACGAAGAGTGTAAATCTTACCGGTTTTCAGTTTCTCGGTAACATGAGCTTCCTTGGTGGAATCCCACTCGTCTACTACGTTTCCATCCTGGTCAATGATCTGGATGTGAGCACCTTCCAGCTCTTTCCCATCGGAAATATCTACTTTGCTTACTTTTACAGAAGTTCTGCTGTCTTCTACCAGAAGGGTTCCATCCGCTGAGATGGTTGTGCTGGTATTATCTTTGTCAAGAGTTCCATCCTCCTTCAGGCTAAAGACTGTGTCAGCTGTAATAGTATAGCCATCTGGCGCTACGGTCTCGCGAAGGGTATATTTCTCACCGGTCTTAAGACCTGTTACTTCATGAGATTCCCAGGTGGAATCCCACTCGTCTACTACATTTCCATCTTTGTCAAGGATCTGGATATGAGCACCTGCCAGTTCTTTCTGGTCGGTAATATCCACTTTGCTGATCTTAACAGATGTGATTGTATTGGTAATGATAAATCCTTCTGTGGCATTTCCTGTTACTGCGGAAATATAACCAGCTGTTTTGCCAATTTCTTCTACTGTGTAGACAATATCCTTTCCAGCCTTCTTCTCATCAAGTTCGGACCAGGTGTAAGTCCACTTGTTCTCTGCGTTCAGGGTAATTTCCTCGCCGCTGTTTTCTCCATCGGCTTTCAGCTGAACCTTGATTTCCTTCGGTCTGTGACCGCCGCGGTCATCGTTATCAGCCCATGACTTGGTAACTGTGACGCTGGTCTTTCCTGGCGCATAGCTGTTGGTGATATCGTAGCCGGTGATCTCAGTTGTGTAATCTGCAACTGCATCCTCGGTTACCGTGTATAGAATTTCTTTTCCAGCCTCATATTTCGGCAGTTTTTCGAAGCTGTAGGTCCAGTTTCCATTTTCGTCTGCGGTTACGGTCTGGCTGTCCTTCTCCTCGCCGTTTGCAAGAAGTCTTACAGTGATGCTCTCCGGACGTTTGCCATCCTGATTGTCGGCATCGTTCCAGGTCTTGGAGCCCTTCACCTCAGTTGTCTCGGTTGTGTAAGTGTTGGTGATGTTAAATCCGTCTACACTTGTTTCATAGCCTTCCACTGCTTCCTCGGTTACAGTGTAGGTAATTTCCTTGCCATTTGCATATTTCGGCAGGTCTTTAAAGGTGTAGGTCCAGTTTCCTGCTTCGTCTGCTTTTACCGTCTGCCTTGCTACGATCTCTCCGTTTGCAAGAAGGTTGACGATAATGCTCTCTGGACGCTTGCCATCCTGATTGTCTGCGTCATCCCAGGTCTTGGTTACGGTGATGGAAGTTGTTTCTGGAGCGTAGGTGTTAGTCAGAGTAGTTACAGTTCCGTTCTTGCTGTTGTCGGTAAGTTCGTAACCTTCTAGGAGAGTTTCCTCTGTCCAGGTGTACTCGATTGCTTTTCCGTCTGCTTTTTCCGGAAGGTCAGATATAGTCTGTTTCCAATTGTTCTCGACGCTCAGGGTAACGGTCTTTCCGGTTTCTTTACCGTCTGCAAGAAGACTTACGGTAATGCTCTCCGGACGTTTTCCATCCTGATTTTCAGCGTCGTTCCAGATCTTGGTTACTGTTGCACTGGTCTTTCCTGGAGTGTAGCTGTTGGTAATGTTGCTGCCATCGTAGGTTGTAGTGTAATCAGTTACTTCCTCCTCAGCTACGGTGTAGGTGATTTCCTGGCCGTTTGCATATTTCTGCAGATCTTTGAAGGTGTAAGTCCAGTTTCCTGCTTCGTCTGCAGTTACGGCCTGGCGAGTTTTCTCTGTGCCATTTGCAAGAAGGATTACAGTGATGCTTTCCGGACGCTTGCCATCCTGGTTGTTTGCATCGTTCCAGGTCTTGGTTCCGGTAATCTCGGTGGTCTCTGGCTGATGAGTGTTAATGAAATTATAGCCATCACTCTCGGTTGTGTAGCCATCGACTGCATCCTCAGTTACGGTGTAAGTGATTTCCTGTCCGTTTGCATATTTCGGAAGGTCTGTGAAGCTGTAGCTCCAGTTTCCGTCTGCATCAGCACTTACACTCTGGCTCTTAAGCTTAGTTCCGTCTGCAAAAAGGTTTACGGTAATGCTCTCTGGACGTTTTCCATCCTGATTATCTGCATCTTTCCAGGTCTTGGTTCCGGTGATGGAAGTAAGCTCTGGAGTATGAGTATTGGTCAGAGTGGTTACCGTTTCGTTCTTGGAAGTTCCTGTCAAGCTGTAGCCTTCTGGAACATTAACCTCGGTCCAGGTGTAGGTGATATACTCTCCATCTGCTTTTTCCGGAAGACCAGTTATCGTCTGTGTCCAGTTGTTCGCAGCAGTAAGAGTAACAGTTTTGTTAGTTGGCGTTCCATTTGCAAGGAGAGCTACGGTAATGCTCTCTGGACGAATGCCATCCTGGTTGTCAGCGTCATCCCAGATCTTGGTTACAGACGCGCTGGTCTCACCTGGGGTGTAGCTGTTGGTGATGTTGTAATTATCATCAATAGTTGTTGTATAACCAGGTACGGTAAGCTCGCTTACCGTGTAGGTAATTTCCTGACCATTTGCATATTTCGGCAGATCGGCGAAGCTGTAGGTCCAGTTATCGTCAGCTGTTACGGTCTTGGTGTCTGTAATTATGCCATTTGCAAGAAGGTTGACGGTGATGCTCTTTGGACGTTTGCCATCCTGGTTGTTGGAATCGTTCCAGGTTTTGGTTCCGGTGATGTCGAGGGTTGCTGGTTTATGAGTGTTGGTGATGTTGTAGCCTTCTACCTTAGTCTCATAATCTGCAACTGCTTCCTCTCCTACTGTGTACTTGATTTCAGTTCCTGCTTCGTACTTCGGCAGGTCTGTGAAGCTATACGTCCAGTTGGTTGCTGCTGTTACATCAAGGCTCTTCACTACATTTCCATTTGCAAAAAGGCTGATCTTGATGCTGGTTGGACGTTTGCCATCTTGATTATTCGCGTCGTTCCAGGTCTTTGTTCCAGTGATGGAAACTTTTTCCGGAGCGTAGGTGTTAGTCAGGGTGGTTACAGTTCCGTTCTTTCTGGTGTCGGTCAGTTTGTAGCCTTCTGGCATGCTTCCCTCTGTCCAGGTGTACTCGATATCTTTTCCACCAGCCTTCTTTTCCAGATTCCCTACAGTTGCGCTCCAGTCATTCGCTTCTTTCAAAGTTACAGTATCCACTACTGCATTTCCATTCATCAGGTTTACGGTCAGTTCAACCGGGCGGGTTCCGTCCTGGTTGTTGCTATCATTCCATACCTTCTTGACCGTTGCTTCTGTCTTCTCAGTTTCATGGGTATTTGTGATCGTATACTCCGTCTTGTTTTCATTGGCTGTTACCGTCTTAGTATAGCCTCCCGGCACGCTTACTTCGTCTACACTGTACTCAATCTCGGTTCCGCTTGCCTTCTTCGCAAGACCATTCCAGGTATGGGTCCAGTTGTTTGCCTCATTCAGCTCTACCGGCTCTCCGCTCTCTTTACCGTCTGCTTTCAGCTGTACGGTGATGGAGTCTGGACGGATTCCGTCCTGGTTGTCACTGTCCGTCCATACTTTTCTTACGCTTACACTGGTCTCTTCCGGCGCATATTTATTAGTCAGCGTGGTTACAGTTCCGCTTGTCACACTTCCTTCAAGGCTGTAGCCTTCCGGCATGCTTCCCTCGCTCCAGCTGTAGCTGATGACCGTTCCGTTTTCCTTCTTTGGCAGGTTGGATACAGTTGCTTCCCAGCCGTTCTCTTCACTCAGGGTTACCGTAGACACTACTGTATTTCCATTCATCAGGTTTACGGTCAGTTTAGCCGGGCGTTTTCCGTCCTGATCATTGCTGTCGTTCCATACCTTCTTGACCGTTGCTTCTGTTGTCTCGGTCACATGGGTATTGGTGATCACATATTCCGTCTTGGCTTCATTTGCGCTTACCGTCTTGGTATATCCTTCTGGTACGCTCACTTCGTCCACCGTATATTTAATGTCGGTCTTATTTGCTTTCTTCGCAAGTCCGCTCCAGGTGTGGCTCCAATTATTCGCCGCATTCAGGTCTACCGGGGCTCCGCTTGCTGTTCCGTCTGCATAAAGCTGTACGGTGACGGAATCCGGGCGGATTCCGTCCTGGTTGTTGCTGTCATTCCATACCTTCTTGACACTTACACTGGTCTCTTCTGGTGTATCTTTTCTATTAGAAATCTTTACAGTTCCAGATTTTTCCTGATCACCAGGGAAACTATTTTTGTGAATTTCGGCTCCGCCCTGATAAACGTTTTTAGCATAAATGGAACACATTCCATTATTATTCATATATGAGCCTTCTGGAACAAGGGCAAATCCGCCCATCTTCTTTCCAGTATCTTTCACATATCCCTTATATGGAGTTCCATCTTCATTTACGAAGTTCCAAATTGTTCTTTTTGCAATTTGTTGACCTTTACTATTCGGATCCAGTTCGCTTTCTTTTTTACCAGCAACATCAACTATTTCATTTCCAACATAAAGTACTTCTGTCGCAACATCAAGTTCATTCATGCCACTTGGAATCATAACATTGATCACAAGAGCTTGATTATCTCTAACTGCTGGAAGATTTAATCGGTGCTGTTTCAGATCACTTGGGGTTAAATAAACAACTTGTGCTGAATCTGTAGATTTCGCCTTAGCAAGTTTCTTTGATAATCCAGATACTGTTGTTAAAATATTAGTAATGTTAATCAGAGAATCGAATTCTGCTGCGGTAACCTTCTTAACAGCCCCCTTATCGGTCGTCACCTCTGACGTTGTTACAAATAAATTGTTTGAGCTATTTGCAGTTAAACTTGTAACCCCTTCAATCACTTTCGCAAATGAAGTTGTATCATAGTTCATTAAGCCTTTTAAACCTTCTGAATAATCATAAGAAACTGTATAGTCTCCTATTTTTCCTCCATCTTCAAGAATATTTCCTTTTTCATCTAATTCATATACTTCATATGCACTTTTTGCATCCTTAATTGTATACGAGGTAGAGCCAACTCCGTTAGCATCAGTTGTAATGGTTACATCTGCGACTTTATTCTTGTTTGCATCAACTATTCTAAAGTTAAAAGTTTTTGCAGCTGCTGGATTAACTGATTTTTCAATATTAATTGTAAGATTAATTTTCTTTTCAGTTCCCTGTGCTCCAACAGGGTTTCCATTTCCTTTAAATTTATCTACAGCAAAATTTCCCTCAAAATGCATGGATTGCTCGAAATAATTCGCAACAACCATAAATTGGCTTGCATCTTTCAAGCCATCTTTTATATCAGCATAAGAAATAGAATTATTTCCCATCTGAGTTGCATTAATAACAACTGTGTCATGTGAAGAGTCTACTGTGTATCTGTCATTAATTGCAATTGTAAACTGATAATCAAATGTCTGGCCATTATCGACTTCTGACAAAGCGTTATTTGTATCCCAATTATTTTGTTTCTGACCTTCTACGTTTGGATTTTGATCTGGACGAGCAATTGCAAGCACTGCTTTATATTCACCAGTTTCTATGCTCTTCTGTCGATTACCATTATTATCATACAGCGCATCAAATGTTGCCTCGCCAATTCCATTTTCTACAGTTATTTTTTTAAACTGATGTAATCCATCTTTTTCAATCTTCGCATAGTATGTACCATTCTGACTTGTTGCAACGTTTCCCTGCGAATCCACAAACTGTAATCTCAGCTTAAAACTACTCAGACCTTGATCTGCGATAATAAAAGTACTAAAACTATCCGTTGTTAATGTTACTTCCTTAATTTTTCCTTTTTTATTCAGTTCAACATTATCCGTTACATCTTCCAACTGATCCAGGTTTTCATCCAAATGTAATACCTGTACACTGTCTTCTGTTGTTTCATTTGATAATTTCTGAGCCTTTTTATAAGAAATGTTTACGGAAACCTGACTTTCTGCTGGCTCGATTTCGTTTCCGTTCTCATCTTCAAAATGCATATCATAAATCAGATAACTATCATACAGAACATTCTCTGACTCTTCATATTCTTTCAGTTTCTGTTCTGCATACGCATAACCATCCTGATGATCTGCTTTATTCATTTTTGTGACAACAAATTTGGCGTTGTCCGGTACTGCATCGGCATTTTCCAACGTTGCAGTTACCGTTACCTTAGAATCCTCATAGGTATATACCGTCTGCTGATTTTCCGTCTCCGCGGCCGCACTCTTCTGCTTCACCCTTCCCACCGTCGCCGCAAACGTCGTCACAGATGAATCAGCCATGATCATCACGAGAGCGAGAAACAGTGCCAGAAATCTTCTTAAATACCCATTCTTTTTCATAATGTCTCATTCCTTTCTTTGGATATGTAGATTTATTTTAACCGAATCGGGAATTATTTTCGGTTGCATGATAGATAGTATATGATTTTTAAATATATTCTATCACTTTGCCTCTTTCTCCAACTCTTTCATTTTCCGAAAGAGTTGCAAAAACGAGCGATTTCCTATGGCATTTTTAGCATTTTTCAAGTCTTTTCCCTAAATCAGGAGCAAATGAGTTCATACTCATCACAAATCACATCGTAGACCATAATTTATCCCTCCATTTCACACATCTCTCCAATGGATGCCACATAGAAATCAACCTGAGTGAATTTCTTATCGCCAGAGAGCTTATTGAATTTTTTTGCAATTCGTTTGGAAACGATGGGGCAGTTCTCCTGGCTGATTTCGATCAGCATGACAATATACTGCCGGACATTGTATCTGGTGTAAAAATCACCTTTTCGTATGGATGACTGGATGGCCTGTCTGAGAAGTTCGGACTTTTCACGTTCCTTCTCCTCCGAAACATGATCCGCCTTATAGTCCAGTGTGCAAAGCATAACAAACACGGATAAACCAGAGCGCTCCACCATACGGCTGAATACATGATAGATGTCAACAAAGCTGGGAAACGGACAGAAATATGCTCCTACTGCAGCCTCCTTTTCCCGAAGTCTTTCCTTGATATCGCTAAGGGCACCTGCTGCCTGTGAAGTCCGTTCTCCCATCAGCTTGAAACGCTTTAACAATCTCTCCGAAGGGGCCACTCCCATTTCATCGAATAAAAGCTTTTCGGTGTTTTGGTAAACTTCAAGGCCTTCCTTATATCGTGACATTCCGATCAGGCTGTCGATTTCCCAGACCTGCCACTCGTCAAAGGGATAAATTTCGGCGGCTCTGTGCGCCACTTTATGCAGATCTTCATACCGTTCATGCCCCTTCAGCCAGCGGCACAGCTCCTCTGTAACACGGAAGTACTCATCTCTGCACCGGACATTCTCCACAGCGACCCATTGCTCCCCGATCATATCCGGGAGAAATTCACCTTTATAAATTTTCCAGGCCTGCATCCAGAGATGGAGCTTGTCCTCTTCCCGTTTCTCCTTTTTTTCTTTCTCTATCAGTTTCCGGAACTCATTTACATCAACCTGAACTTCAATATTTCCGTCCCAACAGCACATTCCGGACTGGATATTTATGTATTTGCTATCTGGAAGTCCAATATCCTTCAGCTGTTTACGAAGTCTGAAAATGGTGTTGTTCAGGCTTCCGTTCTTATTCTCCACCTCAACTCTTCCATAAAGGGCATCTATCATAGCAGCTTTGGAAATTCCGCCGTCTTCGGTATGAAACATAAGCAGCTGAAAAAGCTGTGTAGTCTTCGATGCTTTATTTCGATCCAGTACCAGTTCTTTTCCCTTATATTCCAACGAAAAGGTTCCAAGCATGCGAACCTTTAATACGTTTTTTTCCATATACTTTTCTCCATAACTAAAATAATTCTAGAACGTATTTATTGCAGACATAATTAGCAATAGCCTTTTATTTCCATATTAATTATAATACGACCTGTCTCTTATACACATCTCCGAGCCCACGAGACCTCTCTACA
>ENA-OXVM01000260-OXVM01000260.1-human-gut-metagenome-genome-assembly--contig:-NODE-260-length-21352-cov-66.7796_pt1 | contig 21352 bp, 19 predicted proteins | sample MGYA00249574_ERZ652691 | MGnify/ENA primary metagenome ERZ652691 (study PRJEB26925, sample SAMN05826508) | human gut metagenome | biome: ENVO:2100002; feature: ENVO:00000062; material: ENVO:00002003...
AGAGGTCTCGTGGGCTCGGAGATGTGTATAAGAGACAGCTCCCCCTCTATCCTACCCCCGAAAACCCCGAATGTGTAACCCCACTTTTCCCGAAATGTAACCCCACTTTGTAACCCCAGCTGTAACCCCACTCCACATTTTCGCCACTTTAGGCACAAAAAAAGGAGGCCAAACGACCTCCATTCCCACGACCGCCCAAACGGCCTTTTATTTGCATTCTAACGCCATAAAAACACCAGTCTAATCATCAGCCCCACGAGAGCATGAAATAAGCGTAGATTGCTTGATTATAGCGCATTTCGTGCATAATGTACCATTGCCAGACAGCCCGGCATGAAGCAAATAATTCTTCGTCGCACCGATCTGTTCAGCCGTCAAAACCGTATAAACCGCGGAAATGCTGCTAAAGTACCAGTCTTTCCGCCTCGTTCCATCTATATTGTGCAGCAGATGCACATGTATTACCTTTGCCATATTCACTCGTTTTGTTTCTGCAAATATACCAAATAATCATTATATGGAATAATTTCGCAATATAAAATTTCAGAAACACCATAAAAAAAGTGGCCTCAGCCACCATTCTACCCCACCCCAACACAACACCAACCACCAACAGAAACGCAATATAAACCACCCGTAAGCCCCATGTAAACCACAGGAGCCTCAACAAGCCCCAAAAGTAAACCAAATGTAAGCCTATGTAAACGCTTCGTTTTACGCCGTCATTTCAGCCACACACGTCTAACTCGTTGAAACACAAACCTCTCACCCATTTTTCAGCCAACCGACTCATATACGCTTCGTTCTGTGCCCCATACAAAGATGATATTTATGATTATACACAAAATAATAATTCATTAATGCTGTACCCACAATCTCTTACTGATGCTAAAATTACAGTCAAGTATAAAACAGAGAAAGATAATGCAACATTCTTTAACGGATCAAAAGAAGTAGCTTTAACAGGAGAATGGACTAATGGGCAAAGTATCCGCTATATACTAACTTTACCGGTTGGTGCAGAAAAAATGAGTGTAAACACAACATATGATGAAGATTGGAATGCCACTGATAACGAGCAAACTCCTAAAACTCCTGTATTATAAGAAACCAACAAACTATAAATTAATGAATTTACAAATCCCCCGACAAACATACAGATAAACATAACAATTCCCCGCTCCGCAATGAAACACCGCATCATCCCCTCTATCATTTGCGATTTCATTTGCGGAGCATTTTTACCTGTTGACAATCAGCCGTCCTCAATCATAAAATACCCCTAGAAACAACCACATCCATCGTCACAGGGCTGACTCCGGTAATGAAACAGCGTTTGATGCTGGAATAGGTACCGGATTTTATCTTGTTGAAGAATGCACGCAGATATCCTTCCTTGTGCGTTTCCTTCGTATATCGGTGCAGGCTTTCGGCATCCGAAAGGATGGCATTGATAAAATGGTCATACTCATCGATAAAAAGATAAATATCCTGACCAGCACGCTCACACTCATGATAAAGATAGTCTAATTGTTCTACCGCCCCATTCTTTGCGTCCAACTGTTCTTTGATACCCTGCGGCAGGTATTCCGCATAAATATCACAGAAATAGTCGAAACAGGTTTGGCAATGTGCGTCCAATCCGGCACGATAGTTATGCAGTTCGCCAATGATACCGGAGAAATTGAGATACAATACCAAGTAGCTGTTCCAGTCACGTGTAGAATACTTCCCTATGTAGAGGTCTCCAAACAGGGCGTCGAATTTATCCTTGGTTCGTACATCATAGTAATGTTACAGCATATTCAGCGTCAGACTTTTGCCGAAACGACGCGGACGGATAAAGAAAAAATAACGGTTGGAGCGTTTTATCAACGGGATATACATGGTCTTGTCCACATAATAATAACCATCAAGGCGTATATCCGCGAAATTCATCATGCCGTAGGGCAATAATTTCTTATCTGATGATACTACAAATTCCATAATCTATGCTGTTTTAGCCGGTATACCTCCCCATAGGGTACACACAAAGATACTTTCTTTCTGCTACTTTCCCAACAATTGCAACTTCTTTTTGTTTGGCCACACAAATTTAGCCCTCTATGCTCATGCCCACAGGCTATCGTTTTCCGTAACGGCAGAAGACAAACAAGTGGAAACAGGATTCTTCGGTCTTTTTCTTGAAACTTATTGCAAATTATCCATATTTGACCTACATTTGTCAAATCAAAAAAAAGAACACAAGCGTCTCTAACATCTATATATGTCTGGTCTGCCCTGTAATGAAAGGATGGATTGTACCCAATGCCCTAAAGCAGTGGAGAATAGCATCCATTACACACATAACAAAAAAGGTTTCCACTTACCCCCACATAAGTGTGAAACTAATATCTTATTTTTCTTACTCAAAGGCCAAATACTCATCAATAGTGAAGAATATGCCGGTACTATCATCAATCCCGGAGAATTTGTACTGCAAGCTATCGCATCAAAAGTGGAAATACTGGCCATGACAGACTCGGAAGGTATTCTGTACACATTCGATGACCCCAAAGCTTTCTGTTATGACCGCTATACCTATATATTGAAAAACGTGCCCCCGCCACTCATCTCCGAGCCACTTAAAATAAAGCCCGAAATAAAGCTTTTCCTTGAAGGAGTTACCTCCTATCTGAATATAGACAAAATCTGTAAAGAACTGCTTGAATTCAAGCGTAAAGAACTGTATTATCTACTGGCGCACTACTATACAGACTATGAGCTTTCCCCCATTGTACACAGTTTGTCCAAGTATACCAACAGCTTTGAATATTTTATATTAAAACACCACAAGCAAATAAAGTCTGTAGAAGACTTCGCACAACTGGGCGGCTATAGCGTCACCACCTTCCGCCGTATTTTCAAGGCTATCTTCAACGAACCGGCCTATGAATGGATGATGAAGCAGCGCAAAGAAAGCATCCTCTACCAATTGCGCTATACAGAGGCTTCCATCTCCGAAATCTGCTTCGAACATGGATTCGAATCTCTCTCACATTTCTCCAACTTCTGTAAGAAGTTCTTTGGCGATTCTCCCAGAAACATCCGTAAAAAAGAAAAGAAAGAAACTCCACCCAATATATAACGATAAAAAATGCCCCACCAAAGGCAGGGCATTCTCAAATATCAAGTAAAACTAACCGTGATTAGTCTTTCAGCTTCGCAGCAATAAATTCACGGTTCAAACGAGCGATGTTGCTGATAGAAACCAACTTCGGACATTCTGCCTCACAAGCACGAGTGTTTGTACAGTTACCAAAGCCCAGTTCATCCATCTTGCTCAACATAGCTTTTGCACGACGTGCAGCTTCCACTTTACCCTGAGGTAACAGTGCCAACTGGCTGACCTTTGCAGAAACAAACAACATGGCAGAACCATTCTTACATGCAGCAACACAAGCACCACAACCGATACATGCAGCAGCATCCATAGCCTCGTCAGCAATAGGTTTTGCAATAGGAATTGCGTTAGCGTCAGGAATACCACCGGTATTGATTGACACGTAACCACCGGCCTGCATAATTTTGTCGTATGCGCTACGGTCTACCATCAAGTCGCGGATTACCGGGAAACCGGCAGAACGCCAAGGCTCAACAGTAATGGTGTCACCGTCTTTGAAACGACGCATATAAATCTGGCAGGTAGTAGCACCTGTAGCAGGTCCGTGAGGATGTCCGTTGATATACATAGAGCACATACCGCAGATACCTTCGCGACAGTCGTGGTCGAATACGATAGGTTCTTTACCTTCATTGATAAGCTGCTCGTTCAAGATGTCCATCATTTCCAGGAATGAGGTATCACCCGGAATATCTTTCATTTGGAAGGTATCAAAATGTCCTTTGTCCTTAGGACCTTTCTGACGCCAAACTTTCAGTGTGAAACTTATATTTTTATCCATGATTTCTATACAATTAATAATTAAGACTTATAGTTACGAGTTTGAACCTTAACGAACTGATAGTTCAAATCTTCCTTGATCAATTCGGGTTCTTTTCCTTCACCGGTGTATTTCCAGCAAGCTACATACGAGAACTTGTCATCGTGACGAAGTGCTTCACCTTCCGGAGTCTGGTGTTCTTCACGGAAGTGACCACCACAAGATTCCTCACGGTTCAATGCATCGTAAGCCATCAGCTCACCGATTTCGATGAAATCAGCCAGGCGGATTGCCTTTTCAAGTTCTACATTCAATTCATTAGCTTCACCCGGAATGCGAAGGTCGCTCCAGAAGGTCTTTCTTACTTCTTTCAGTTTAGCCAGAGCAGTAGTCAAAGATTCCTTGGTACGTCCCATACCTACAAAGTCCCACATGATGTGACCCAGCTCCTTGTGAATAGAGTCTACAGAACGATGACCCTTGATATTCATCAGTCTCTGGATCTTATCGTTTACAGCCTTTTCGGCAGCTACGAATTCGGGAAGGTCTGTTGAGAAACGGGGAACCTGAATCTGGTCTGACAAATAGTTCTGGATAGTGTAAGGCAATACGAAGTAACCGTCAGCCAATCCCTGCATCAATGCAGATGCACCCAAACGGTTTGCACCGTGGTCAGAGAAGTTAGCTTCACCGATAGCATACAGACCCTTGATAGAGGTCATCAGTTCATAGTCAACCCAGATACCACCCATCGTATAATGGATAGCCGGGAAGATCATCATCGGAGTTTTATACGGATTTTCATCAGTGATTTCTTCGTACATATCGAACAAGTTACCGTAACGGGCACGAACTACATCTTCACCCAGACGATCGATAGCATACTTAAAGTCGAGGAATACAGCCAAACCTGTGTTGTTCACACCGAAACCTGCGTCGCAACGTTCTTTCGCAGCACGTGAAGCAACGTCACGAGGAACCAAGTTACCAAATGCCGGATAACGACGTTCCAGATAGAAGTCACGGTCTGCATCAGGTATATCAGTCGGTTTCTTAGTTCCTGCCTGCAATGCCTTGGCATCTTCCAGCTTTTTCGGAACCCAAATACGTCCGTCATTACGCAATGACTCAGACATCAAAGTCAGTTTAGACTGCTTGTCACCGTGTACAGGAATACAGGTCGGGTGGATCTGTGCAAAACAAGGATTAGCAAAATAAGCACCTTTGCGGTAAACCTGCATAGCAGCCGATCCATTTGACGCCATAGCGTTGGTAGACAAGAAATAAGTATTACCATAACCACCGGTACCGATTACTACTGCGTGAGCAGCAAAACGTTCAATCTTACCTGTAACCAAGTTACGGGCAATGATACCACGGGCGCGTTCCACACCTTCGTTATCCTTAATCAGCACAACGTCCAACATTTCATAACGAGTGTACAATTTCACGTTACCACGCTGAACTTCACGGCTCAATGCAGAATAAGCACCCAACAACAACTGCTGTCCGGTTTGGCCGCGGGCATAGAATGTACGTGATACCTGAGCACCACCGAATGAACGGTTGTCAAGCAAACCACCGTATTCGCGAGCGAAAGGAACACCTTGAGCTACGCACTGGTCGATAATAGCATTTGACACTTCGGCCAGACGGTAAACGTTGGCTTCGCGTGCACGGTAGTCACCACCTTTAATTGTATCATAGAAAAGACGGTAAACGGAGTCACCATCATTTTGATAATTCTTAGCAGCATTGATACCTCCCTGTGCAGCGATGGAGTGTGCACGACGGGGAGAGTCCTGGATACAGAAGTTTAATACCTTGAAACCCAGAGCACCCAGTGAAGCAGCAGCCGAAGCACCTGCCAAACCGGTACCTACCACAATAATGTCAAGACGACGTTTGTTGGCAGGGTTTACCAATTTTTGATGAGCTTTATAATTGGTCCATTTCTCGGCTAAAGCGCCTTCAGGAATTTTAGAATCTATAGTAGCCATATTCATTTACAATTTTATCATTTACAATTTACGATTAGCAAGCACCACAAGCGAGTGATTTTACGAAGTAGATAACGACTACTGCTGCAAAACCAAGAACTACCAAAGTAGAGTAGATGTTACCAATAGTCTTCCAACGCTCGAACCAGATTTTGTTGCTCCAGCCCAATGTCTGCAAAGCGCTCCAGAATCCGTGAGTCAGGTGGAACCATAAAGCTGCTAACCAAATGAGGTAAAGCACTGTAAATACAGGGCATCCGAATGTTTCACGGATGTAAGCGGCACCGTCTGTAGGGCCGAACGCACCTAAATCATGAACACCGATGATTTCGGCAAACTGCATTTTGTACCAGAAATTGGCAAAGTGAAGAGCCAATCCGGCAATGACGATAATACCCAGGACAAGCATGTTCTGAGATGCCCATTCCACAGTTTTAGGTTTAACGTTCACTGCATAGCGTTCGCTACCACGAGCTGCACGGTTCTGCATGGTCAACCAGAAAGCGTAGATGATGTGGATTACGAACAGAGCAGCCAGTCCGGCAGTTGCAACCAACGCGTACCAGTTAGCTCCCAAGAATTCACAAATCATGTTGTAAGCATCTTCCGAGAAGAGCGCAACAAGGTTCATCGCCATGTGAAACGTCAGAAACAGGACAAGGGCGATACCTGTGACACTCATCACCACTTTCCTTCCAATAGATGAATTACTTAACCACATAAATGATTGAATTTAAATTATTTAATTGTTAGAACTAAAAATTCTGTTAAAAGCTGTGTATTCACGATGCAAAAGTAAAGGAATTCTAGCGATAATACAAGGAATTATGGAAATTATTCTTTAATTCGGGAAGGGTAAATGCGAATTACATTATTTTTCTATCTTTGTACCGAACAAAAACCAAACAAAATGGATATACGAAGAATTATTTTCCTCTTGTTGACAGTAAGTTTTACATTCAGCCTCCCGGCCCAGAATATAGATATCAACACATTGAAAACCATCAATAAATGGAAGGTACACGGCCTCAGCAGAGGACTATCCGCCAGCGGAGTGATTCTGCCCGTAGGAGTGCCTGCCGCCATGGGACTCTATGCATTGATAAAGAAAGACCAGCCGATGCTGAAAGATGCCGTTTACATAGGAACCAGTGTGATTGAGGCGGTAGGTATCACATACGCTGCCAAACATATCATAGGACGTGACCGGCCTTTTGTAAAGTATCCGGATAAGATTCATGCATACGGAGCACCGGATGCAGACAGCCCGTCGTTTCCTTCAGGACACACAGCCGCCGCTTTTTCCCTGGCAACTTCGCTTTCTATCACTTATCCCAAATGGTATGTCATCGCTCCTTCTGCCGTATGGGCCTGTGGAGTGGGGTTTGCACGAATGAACCAAGGAGTGCATTATCCCAGTGATGTAGTGGCAGGAGCAGCGATCGGAGTAGGATGTGCTTTTGCAAATATTTATGTAAACCGATGGCTGAATAAGGTGCTGTTCGGGAGACAGATAAAGTGATGGTTGGATGCAGGAGTGCAACTATGCGCCCCTGCAGTTAATATAAAGTCTTGACTATCGTTTTTTTAGCAGCAATCCTTCAAAATCCGGTTGTTCCAGCAGCTCCAGTGCTTTCCTGATACTTTCATTGGCATCATTGATGACGTGATAATACTCATTCATATCCCATAAATCACGGGCTATCAATGCTTTCATCTGCAATTTCAGCAAAGGAAGGGCCTTCTGGTATTCTTCTTCATTATATTCCACTCCCATCTCCTTGCCGGTAGCAACCAGTTGTGCCAACATATCCGGAGTCACTTCAAAACGTTTGTAGAATTCATTGAAAGTCTTGTATTTGCCCAGCCATTCTTTACGATGGGCATCAATAAAATGAAAGTGAGCTTTCATCAACGCCCCTTTATCACGCAACTGACGATGATATTTAGTATAGAGAGTCGTATCAATCGGCACAAAATAATCGGGCATAATTCCCCCACCGCCATATACCGTACGAGCCAGCTTATGAGTTTTGAACTTCAGTGAATCCGGGAAGTGAATGCTGTCTTCACTCATCATCTCTCCTTTATTATAACGGTCTATCAGGTCCTCATTATACTTTTCAATGCTTTCGTAAGGTTTCTGGATACAACGTCCGGCAGGAGTATAATAACGGGCCACCGTCAAACGAATCATCGACCCGTCCGGCAAATCAATGGGACGCTGCACCAAGCCTTTACCAAAGCTGCGCCGGCCCACAACGACTCCTCTGTCCCAATCCTGAACAGCTCCGGTCACAATCTCACTGGCAGAAGCCGAGAATTCATCGACCAATACAATCAGACGACCATTCTGGAACTCGCCCGTACCTTTAGCAAAAAATTCACTACGGGGATTACGACGGCCTTCCGTATAGACTATCAGTTCCTTTTTGCCCAGAAACTCGTTGGCAATATCGATGGCAGCGTTCAAATAACCTCCGCCATTGCCTTGCAAATCAAGAATCAAATCTTTCATCCCTTTTTTCTGCAATTCAGCTAACGCTTTCTTGAACTCTTCATGGGTAGTGGCGGCAAAACGGTTGATACGGATATAACCAATCTTATCTTTAATCATATAGGAAGCATCCAGGCTGTAAACAGGTATTTTATCCCTTTTCACCGTAAAAGGGAGCAGTTCCTTCACCCCTCGGCGAAGTATTTTCAAATTCACTTTTGAATCTTTAGGACCACGAAGACGACGCATGATATCTTCGGTGCTCATCTTTACACCGGCTATCAGCGTATCTTCCACCATGACGATACGATCGCCGGCCAGAATACCTGCTTTTTCGGAAGGACCGCCCGATACGGGCTGTATCACCAACAATGTATCTTCTGCCATATTGAACTGTATGCCGATACCTTCAAAGTTTCCCTGCAGCGGCTCGTTCATTTTCTTCACTTCCTCCGGGTCGGAATAAATAGAATGAGGATCAAGCTGTTCCAGCATTTTTACGATGGCTTCCTCTACAAGTTTCCCCTCATTGACTTCGTCTACATAAAGGTTGGCAATGGCAAACTCCGCCAACTGTAATTTGCGTGCCGGAGAATTCAGAAACTTATTTTCCTGAGCCTGTACGGCTATAATAGAAAAAAAGCAGGCAATCAAGCCTGCAAAGTACATAGTATATTTCATGATCAGTCTATTTTCATTCCTTCAGGTAAGAATGGTGTTACGTCTTTACCAAACTGCAATAATTCTCTCACAATAGTAGAGCTGATAGAAGTAAGTTCCGGCTCCGTAAATAACAGAATAGTTTCTATACCGGCCAGTTTCCGGTTGATATCGGCTATGGTTTCCTCATATTCAAAATCGTGTACGGTGCGGATTCCACGAACAATGAACTGCGCTTCTTTAGCTCTGGCAAAGTCTATGGTCAAACAATCGTAAGCGTCGATCTTTACCCGGGGATCATCAGCAAAAAGTTTCTCAATCATCTCCACTCGTTTCTCTGTAGGAAACCAAGTCTTCTTATTCTCATTGATACCGATACCGATTACCACTTCATCCATAAAGGTCAATGCTCTTTTCACGACCGAATAATGGCCGATGGTAAAGGGATCAAATGTCCCCGGAAATATGGCTCTTCTCATATTTGTTAGTGATTCACGCAATGTCTTCTTCTATAACAAGGTTATCTATAATAAAATTCTGACGTTCCATGGTGTTCTTACCCATATAAAACTCCAGCAATTCTTTCACCAGGTCAGTCTTGCGGAGGGAAACTTGCTCCAGACGCATGTCTTTGCCGATAAAGTGCTTGAATTCATCGGGTGAGATCTCTCCCAAACCTTTGAATCGGGTAATTTCGGGATTGGGGCTTAACCGTTCGATAGCGGCAATCCGTTCTTCTTCCGAATAACAATATACGGTTTCATAAACTCCTTTCTTGCGGTTGCGGACACGGAATAAAGGGGTTTGAAGGATATATACATGACCTTTCTTTATCAAGTCAGGGAAGAATTGCAGGAAGAAAGTAATAAGCAATAAACGGATGTGCATACCGTCTACATCAGCATCTGTAGCTACAATTACCTTATTATATCGTAATCCTTCCATACCGTCCTCTATGTTCAGAGCAGCCTGAAGCAGGTTAAACTCTTCATTCTCATATACAATCTTCTTGGTCAGCCCGTAAGAATTCAACGGCTTACCACGCAAACTGAATACTGCCTGAGTATTTACATCACGGCTCTTGGTGATAGAACCGCTTGCCGAGTCTCCCTCGGTAATGAAGATGCAGCTTTCCTCCTTCTTGTCCCCTTTGACATCGTTCAGATGAAAGCGGCAGTCACGTAACTTCCGGTTATGAAGATTTGCCTTCTTGGCTCGCTCACGTGCCAGTTTCGTCACTCCGGCTATCGCTTTACGCTCTTTCTCCGACTCCTGAATCTTCTGCAACATCACATCGGCCACGTCCGTATGCTTGTGCAGATAGTTATCGACCTCAGTCTTTACAAAATCACCTACAAATTTATTGACGGTAGGACCACCGGGAGCCATATTGGTAGAGCCCAGCTTGATTTTAGTCTGACTTTCGAACAACGGTTCCTCCACATTGACGGCAATGGCAGCCACCAGTCCGTTACGGATATCGGAATAATCCATGTTCTTGTTGAAATATTCCTTGATGGTACGGGCAATATGCTCTTTGAAAGCACTTTGATGCGTACCTCCCTGAGTCGTATGCTGTCCGTTGACAAAAGAGTAATACTCTTCACCATACTGGCCGGTATGCGTAAAGGCTATCTCAATATCTTCTCCCTTCAAATGGATGATGGGATATAATCCCACAGCCGTCATGTTGTCGTTAAGCAAATCCACCAACCCGTTACGGGACAAGATACGCTGACCGTTATAGATAATGGCCAGTCCTGTATTCAGATAGGTATAATTGCGGAGCATGGTTTCCACAAACTCCGGACGGAAACTGTAATTCTCAAATAACAGGTTATCCGGTTCAAAGAAAATATAAGTACCGTTCTCCTCTGTTGTATTTTGTGTGGTATCCGTCAACAAGTCTCCCTTGGCAAAGGTAGCGATACGCACCTTTCCATCACGATAGCTGCGCACCTCGAAGCGCGAACTCAATGCGTTGACAGCTTTCACACCGACCCCATTCAGTCCGACACTCTTCTTAAACGCCTTACTGTCATATTTACCTCCCGTATTCAGCACACTTACAGCCTCAATAAGTTTTCCCTGCGGAATACCCCGACCATAGTCACGCACGCTGACACGGAGATTTTCTTCAATGATAATCTCAATCTTTTTACCCGCCTGCATTTTGAATTCATCGATACTGTTGTCGAGAACTTCTTTCAGAAGGACGTAGATACCGTCCTCGGCATGTGATCCGTCACCCAACTTTCCAATATACATACCGGGACGGGTACGCACATGCTCCATGTCACTGAGGTGGCGGATGTTATCGTCGGTATATTCTACAGCGGGATTGTTTATCAGTTCGTTGTTTTCTTCCATATTGACTTATCACATTTTTATATATCGTTGTTACAGAATACTCTTTTTATAAGCACGACGGCGTTTATGCTGCTCGGTCTTGAAATATTCCCACTGGGCCTGCACCTTTCCATTCAGTTCCAGTTCCGGATTACTTTCGGCATACTTGAATCCCAGTTGCTGATATACAGGAATCAAGTCCGAGAATAACAAAGCATTGACTCCTTTGTTCTGATACTCAGGTTTTACAGCAACCAGCAACAAGTCCAGCATAGGGGGATATTTATGCAAAAACAGCACTTTCAGCAAATGATACCAGCCCATAGGCAGCAAACGCCCCTTCGCTTTTCGTAACGCTTCGGACAAAGAAGGCATTGAAATACCCACCGCCACCAGTTTATCTTCAGCATCGGTCACCAAGGTCACCATACGCAAATCTACAATAGGCAAATACATCTTTATATACTGGTTAATCTGTCCTTGAGACAAAGCCGAGAAACCATAAAGCGGAGCATAAGCCTCATTCATCAATTCGAAGATAGCCTGGCCATATTCGGCCGCAATTTTCTTACCCGATGTATATTTCTTCACCTTCAAGTTAAACTTACGTTGAATCAAATCACTGATACGCTTATGCTTATCAGGAATTGCATCCGGAATATAAATTTTATATTCCACCCAATCGGCATCCTTTTCGAATCCCAACTTCTCCATATGCTGTGGATAATAAGGATAATTATAGATAGTCGCCATGGTGCTCAATTGGTCGAATCCTTCTATCAGCATACCCTCCGCATCAAAGTCGGTAAAGCCCAAAGGTCCCTGAATGGTATCCATTCCCTTCGATTTACCCCATTGGGCTACTGCATCCAACAAGGCGCGTGATATTTCGATATCATCCAGGAAATCAATCCATCCGAAACGGACTTCTTTTTTATTCCAAGTTTCGTTTGCGCGTTTATTTATAATCCCTGCAATACGTCCTACCACCTTGTTATCCTTATATGCCAGAAAATACTCCGCCTCACAAAACTCGAAAGCGGCATTCTTCTTCGGGCTGAACGTATTCAGCATATCATCGTACAAGTCGGGTACGGAATAAGGATTCTCTTTGTATAACTCGTAGTTGAACCGTATAAATGTCTTAAGTTCTTTCTTTGAACTGACTTTTTTAATGGTAATAGCCATGCTGTATTTTTATAAAAATTCAGGGTGTAAAGATAGAAGTTTTTTTGCAGATAACTTATTCTTTTTATGGCTTTTTTACTGTTGGGCAATAAGATAGGCGGTATAAACGACATAACAGCCAACCATCAATGCGCCTTCAAGACGGGTTATGGTACGTTTACGGAAAAACCAGCCTACCAGCCACAACAACAGGGAGGAAGCAATCAGCACACTTAAATCGAGATTATTTATATTCCCCATCGGAAGCGGTGATACCGTAGCGCTGCACCCCAGTACAAAGAATATATTGAACAGATTGCTACCGATGACATTGCCGATAGCAATTCCCGGATTCTTCTTTAAAGCTGCCGTAACAGATGTAGCAAGCTCCGGCAAGGAAGTACCTCCGGCTACCAATGTCAGTCCGATTACCGATTCACTGACACCCCATGAACGGGCAAGCCCGCTTGCCCCGTCGACAAAAAGCTGTCCGCCAAATATGAGCCCGGCCAGTCCTCCTGCAATATACAACACCGATTTCCATACAGGCATTTCCTTAATCTTCTGCTCTTCTCCTGCCTCATCTGCCCCATTACGAGCGATAGCAAATGTATAACGCATAAATATAAGGAAGAAAGCCAACAGAACAAACCCATCGGAACGGCTGATAACATTGACCGCTTCCCTGTCCAGCATCATGTCATTGGCACAGACAAACAGTACCAATGAAGAAAGAATGACTAACGGAATCTCTTTACTCATCGTCCCCTCACCTACTTTTATGGGGAGTACCAACGCAGTACAGCCTATAATCATCAAAGCATTGAATATATTACTACCCACCACATTACCAATAGCCATTTCAGCACTGCCATTCAATGCAGAAAGCACACTGATAACCAATTCGGGAGCCGAAGTGCCAAAAGCTACAATGGTAAGCCCGATTACCAAATCAGAAATACGGAAACGTTTGGCAACCGCTGCAGAACCATCTGTCAAGCCATTTGCACCAGCCAAAATAAGAGCCAGACCACCAATCAAAAGGAGTGTATTCAACATAACAAAGAGTACATTTACAGTTTTACACCGCAAATGTACTCTTTTTCCCTAAAATAACTATCCCTATTTGGTGCGTTTTACAGTATAGATTACTTTTCCTTTCTTATCAATCATATGCATATCCAGTTCTTTCTTGTCTGCCGTGAAGATAGAAAAGCCCGGTTCGGGACTGCAGAACTGAGTGCCTTCCACTGGTTTTACCTTACGGCTCAACGAACCTGCCGAATTTACCACATAGTCGATATCACTGCCCGGCACACGAAGATGCTGGAAGTTATGAATGTGTCCGCATGCATAGATATCCACCTTATGTTTACGGAGGATAGGATCCAGACGTTTCTGCATATCGCTGCGTTCACTGTCGTCTTTCGACGTTTCAGCATAAATGGGATGATGCCCTATTACGACAACCCAATCTTCTTTGGCAGCAGTAAGCACAGAGTCTATCCATGCCAGTTGCTTGTCCATGTCCTGTTTGCAGGCATCCGGATAAGTTTCGCTCTCGTTACGGTATTTGTCAATCAGAGGAGCGGTATCTATCATCACAAAACGGATGGCAGTTCCTTTCTTCTCAAAAACTTTGGTATAATAACGACCAGGCATCGACCAGCGACGACTCACATTGGTATAATCCAACACAGCCTGCGTATTACCCCGGTATTCATGATTTCCCAAGATCGGGAACCAGTCTATCATCAGTTCGGGATGGCTGTAAATCAACTCGTAGTTGGTCATCCAAAGCGGATCGTTAACGCTGCGTACACCTTCAAAGTGGTGCACGTCTCCAGCTGCAAACACACACTCGGGACCAATAACATCCGCCATTTCTCCCATCAGCTCGGCTATGGGCTTCTGGTCATAATAACCGTTACGTCCCAAATCGTTAGCCATATAAAAATTCAGTTGTTTCTCCAGTCCTTTCCAATCTTGTGGAGTCTGGGCACACACATTCAGGCAGATAGCCGCACCAATGACAACAATCCATACCCATGTCAATACTTCTTTCATTTTTCTAATCATCATCAACGTTTTCATATACTTAATTTTTAGAAATTTATTTTTAAACCTGCATTCATTCTCACGCCATAATATTCTGCCTGCATAGTACGGTCCTTCGTACCCTGGTAGTAACGGAGCGGCTGGTTCAGCAGATTGTTCGCCTCAGCATAAAAGGTCATCTTCACCTTCTTGCCAAAGGTATAACTGGCGTTCACATCCATATAGTTCACGGCATCATAATATCTGTCATAAAATGTACTTGGGCCCATTTCATCGATAAAACTGGAGGCATAGTTATAGCTCAGGCGCACATTCAAGCCTCCTTTTTCAAAGTAAAGAGAGGCATTCGCCGTATGCTCGGGAGACCCCGGCAAACTCAACCCGCTCTCGTTCTCACGTCCTTCGAAGTTAAAGTCCTCCACACGTGAGTGAGTATAAGTATAGGTTCCATAGAAACCCACATACTTCAAGGCCGGAGCAATGAAGCCGAAATCACGCTGATAAGAAAATTCCAATCCCCACAGATTAGCATTTCCTGCATTCTTGGGCTGAGTGAAACGGGTATATTCTGTTCCTTGGTATTCATAGTTGGTCAGTACCTGATCTACGATGAAATCGTCTATTTTCTTATAGAAAAAGCCTGCGCTCACCAAACCTACACTCTTGAAATAATAATCGGCACTCAAATCGAAGTTGTAAGAAATAGTAGGTTTCAGGTCAGAGTTACCAATCTTTATTTCATTATCGCCACGGTTGATATTCACGCTGGGAACCAAAGCTGAATATTTGGGGCGGCTCAAGGTCTGCGTGTAAGAACCGCGTATCTTGAAATCATCATTTACATCCCATTTCACCAAAATAGAAGGAAGGAAATTCACATAACTGTTGACGACGCGGCCGGTCTTGGTGGTCTTATCTGTTTCATCATCATAGTTACGACCGGTATAACGAAGAGAAGTGTGCTCCATGCGGAGCCCTGCCATCAAGTTTATATCAGAGGTAAATTTATGGTCAAATCGTACATACCCGGAACTTACAGTTTCACGAGCCTCAAAGTTCTCAGCCAATTCGGCTTGTACCTGTTCTTTATCGAATTGGGAAGCATCATTTAAGTTCAATCCACCCACATATTCTTTACTGGCAAATGTTCCTACCTGATATTTGTCGCTCGGCATAAATTTATCCGTACTCTGGTCTACCGTATTTTTCAGGCTGTTGGTCATGAAGGCATCCTCGTCTTTCGGAGTATATTCGTAGAAGTCTATTTCTTTTTCTTTCGTTTTACGTACTACTTTCGCACCGAACTTCAGTTTGGCTCCATTATTCAAACTGGTTTTGAAATTGGCCGAAAATTTCATATCCTCTTCTTTGATGTCTTCCTGTTGTTCTGTCAGTTCTTTCAAGCTGAACTTATCACTCAGTGTCAGGGTAGAACCTGCTGTGGGTGTTGCCAACGGCTGGCGTTCATCACTCAAGTCCATATCAAATTCCTGCTTTTTCAGTTGGAAGTCAAGATAACGCTCATTAGGGCGTTCTTCTGTAGCTTTTGCATAACTGGCATTCCAATCCATGCCGATTGCTCCCCATAAGTGTTCTCCGCCCAAAGCGAAATCCATGGTACGCTGACGCTCCAGACGGGCATTGCGATTATCGGGAGTACCAGCTTTGGTTTGGATGCGGACTGTGCCTTTTCCGTTCTCATCCAAATCCTTGATATTGGTACGGTAACGGTTTTCCCAGTCATTGCGGTTGTTAAAAATACCCTTGAAAGTCAATTTATGGTTTTCATTGAGTTCGAAGTCAAAAGCCGCCGAATAACTTTGACGTTCACGGGTGACAAAGTACTGACGCATCTGATAATCGCTGACATATACTTTGCCATCCTCATTTTGTTCCCACATGAATTCAGTATCATAAGAACCGGAAGGAGCATTCTGATAAGAAGCGGAGAGCAACATGCCCAGTCTGTCATTGAAGAAACGGTCTCCGTAAGTGAAGCCTAAATTCAACTGGGCTTTTTCGCTGATCCAATTGTAACCACTTCCCGCTGTGGCATTGATAGTACGTTTATAAGGAGAATTTTTAGTTACCAGATTGATGGAACCACCGATAGCATCGCCGTCCATATCGGGTGTAACGACTTTGCTTACTTCGATGGTCTGAATCATATCGGCAGGAATCAAGTCCAACTGCACGTTACGAGTATCCCCCTCAGCAGATGGGACACGATTACCATTAATGGTGACGGAGCTTAAATCGGCACTAGTGCCGCGGACTTGTCCAAAACGGGCCTCGCCTTGATCGTATTGCACATTGATGCCACTGATACGTTTCAATGCATCACCTATGTTTGAGTCGGGAAATTTCCCTACTTGGTCAGCAGATACGATATTGGTGATACCCAGATTATTTTTTTGTGTATTGATTGCTTTCTTCTGCCCTTGAAAAGCTCCCTTCACCTGCACTTCCTGCAGTTCCACCCCTTCATTCATCACTATATCTTTCTCTAAAGTCTTGCCTTCGGGAACGGTAACTTTCATTTCAATAGGGCTATAACCTACATAGGTCACTTTGACGGTGTAAGTGCCGGGCTTCAGATTGGGTAATGTGTAGAAACCGTTCACATCACTGATCACTCCGGTTTTCAGATTCTCAATAAAGATGGAAGCACCCGGTAGAATTTGTTTTCCATTGTCTATCACACGTCCGCGAATAGTGCCTTGCCGGACAATGTTTTCATTTTCCTCGGCAAATGCATTTCCACAAACACCTGCCATCAGTAGCATAAGAGACACAGCTCTAACAACCTTTTTCATATACTTTTTTATGCGTTATAAATCTGTCGCAAAAGTAGATGGGTTAAGTTTCGTGAGAGTTACACTCTATTAAAGGTTTCATGACAAACGGATTTCATTCCTGTTACAAGATATTCGGTGCAAGACGACGGATACAAAGCATGGACAAGGCTTACAAAACAGCAGAGTAAGATTTTTCTTGCGTTCTGCTACTACGTTCCGCTACAGCAGAACGTAGTAATAAAAGAATTAAGTAACTGTAAGAATTCCTTTAGCGACAAAGGTGACGAGCTATTCTGCCATCAATGATATGTATAGGCCGTTTCAGCTGGAAACTCTTCAATATTATTGTGCAGAAGAGTGAAATGTACGGTCCCCCTGTGCACTACTCCGGAAACAAAGTTTCCATTCTCCCAAATAGCGAACAGGTTTAAAATACCAAGTTGTAGCATTGGGCCGCATATCCTCTTTATCTGTTTTAGGGAATAAGACAACCTTACAACGCACTTCATTATCAAACGCCTCCTTAAAGATACAATCGCTTATAGTATAATCATATATCGGAAAGGCTTTCAGCCTTTGTAATACACTTTTTAATTGTTCGTTATCCAACAACTCCGGCTGAGCAAAAGGATCATCCGCTTTCATTTCGTGTAACATCATGGCTGCATCAGCATATCGTTGCTCCTTTACGGCAGTCATAAACTGGTTAGTGAGATCTAACACCTGTATCGTATCTTTCTGACTCAAAACCATAAGATGTTTTACGGTTGCCCGGGAATCCGTTTCTGTTTTTTTACCAGATTGATTGCACGAAACAATGAATGCTGCAATTAGACCTACTATCAACAAATTAATTTTTCTCATACGTTCTCAATATTATAAATAGAAAAAAAGAGTGCCCGAAAGCACTCTTTTTCTTCAAGTTTATTATAAATAGAGTTACTCACTCAGTTTATTTTACGGTCTTTGCTACGTGGCATACAATGTCAAATTCTACTGTACCCCATGCGTATTCTACTGCTACAGGAAGTTTAATGTCAAATTCACCGACTTCTGCCTTGTTATTGATGTAAGTCAGCTTACCGAATTTACCTGCTGAGATATCTTCAACACCGCTATATTCAACTTTCATACCTGCTGGTATAGGCTCGTATTTACCATTAACAGTTGTCTGAGCTTTATCTGTGTCAATGGTGATTGACTTCACACCATAATATGTATAGTAGTTGATAGGAGTAGTAACAAATGCATAGTTTCTCCAATCAGTGAATGCTAATTTAACATCAATAACAGAGCCGTCAGCACCAACATCTACACCATCCTTAAAGTTATCCATCTTATCGGCTTTTACAGTGATAGGACGCAAGAACTTCACATCGAATTCATTGTTTGTCACTTCATTCAATGACTTACCACATCCATTCAATGTTTCTACAGACAGTCTAGCAGTCAAGTTATTAGCTAAATCATCACGACCTGCTACATTCAGCAAATCTTTAGCGACAGAATTATCTTCCAATTGGATTAGATCTTCTCCATCATTATTTGCTGCATCTTTAATAGTAGCAACTACTCTATTTGCGACAGCCTCACTACTAGCCAGCAGTTGGGTACGATCTGCATTTACACTCATTGTATAAACAGTTTTGGATACACCGGTCAGTTTTGCTCCCTTCGGATCAACAAATCTGAAAGTCTTAGTCAGTTTAGTATCTGCAAAGTCTGTATATACAGCCGGAATTTCAGAAATTGTAACATCGTGACCATTGAAGGTTTCCAGGATAAATTTGTTAAAGTTCATGATATTATGACCTGTTGCAGCAGGAACCTCAGTATTTACATGGATTTCATTATATCCAGAACCTCCTTCGTTAGAGTTACCAGCAAACCAGTATTACTTAGTCTTATCAGCATCGGCAAGTGTACCAGTCGGGTTTACATTACGAGGATTAGGAGCCCAAGTCAATGTTACATATACATAATCATTAGAAATGACAACACCTTGAATATCCTTATTTTGTTTAGTATAACGAACGACAGCCTTCATTGAAGCATTTGCGCTGAAATATTCATAAGCATAGTTTGCAGGAATAGTCCATTGCAAAACTTCAGTCATTGTACCTTCAACATCAGCCTCAGTTTGTTCAACCTTAGTAGACAGTTTAGTCAAAGGCATAGCATCCAAAGTTGCTTCACTATATTGAATCATCGGTCCGTCATAGATATAACTTCTTTCGAAATCTTCCTTAGAGATATTCAGCTGAGCCAAAATTTGTTCTTCAATCTGGAACCAAGTTACCTCCTGAACCCAATCCTCTGTTCTACAGCTCAATGTAAATTCTTCATTGAATGTATATTCTGTTGTCGCAGTAATACGGTCTTCAGCAGGAGCACCTGTAATTTCCACCTTCAAGTAACCTACAGCTACTTTCTTCTTAGAGTTATTATCATTCAAGAATACACGAACCAACGGCATACGCCCTACAGTAGCTTGATTTTGTTCTGTAGCTCCCCATTCAGCAGCTTTACCATCTTTCGGCAACTGAGGTCTCAAAACAGAGCCTTTCAATGCGGCATGTGCACTTTGAGAAGTTTTGTTACTACCATCAATATAACCTACCAATTCATAAGAATAGCTGAAGCCGGCTTTTTCTACTGTACCAGACGCTGCATTTTCATCCCACTTAGTATGAGCATCACCTGCACCATAATGAGTCTGAACATATTCTGCCAAATCAACTGTTTCATCCCAAGCTACTTTTACTTCAGGAGCATTTTGGATAGCATCGGCAGCTTTAACAGCCAAATGATTTTCACCGGCAACTTTTGCATTATTCAAAACTAAATCTGTAATCTTAACAGCCTTAACTGCAGCATAATCAGAAGTGATAACCGAGCGTTTGTTATCACCATTCAAATAATTGGCCTGTAAAGCCAAAACTGTTACTTTGTTGTCATTCACAATATCTTTAATAGTTCCTTCAGTCAACTTAGCCCAAACAGTCAACTCACCATTTTTAGGTTCAACCTTAGAAATCTCTGGAACTACCACTCCATCGGCAGCACGAGCATATTCTTTATCGTAAGCCAAGAATTTCAAATCTTCTTTAACCAAATTACGAACATCAGCTGTAGATGGGTTCATGTGGTATGTAGCAGATAATTCAGGAGTGACCTCAGTTGTTACAGTTTCTTTTACAGGAGCATCATCTTTATTATCAGCATCTGCATTTACATCTGTAGCAGTCAAAGCCTTGTAAACAAATGATTTTACAGCAATTGCTTCAATACCCTGATAGTACAGTTCCGGTTCAAATACCAAAGCTTTCAAATCAGTTACGACAGAGAATGTAGCAGATTTGCCATCTAGTTCAATGACATAACCAATCACCTCACCAGTTTCTTCATCTTTCACTTCTGTAATAGAACCAACGCTTTGAGGTTTCTCTACACCTGAGATTTTTACATCTCCATAATACAGATAGCCATTGTTCCACTTCAACAAAGTAGGATCAAATGTCGCAGGAACATCAGTTGTAGGCAGGGTTGCTTCAGAAACGACCTTGTCACCATCTAACAACTGTATCTTACCATCTACAACTTTCAAAGAGTAAGTGGGAAGTTCAGCAGGCATCGGAAGTTGGAAAGTTTCACCGTTACCGCCGGTAACAGTCAACTTACCTGTTGCCGCATCATACTTGACAGCTGTGACATATTTTCCAGCTGCGGCCTGTAATTCAGACAAATCTTTAGTCAGCTTATCCACTTTCTCGTTTAAGCTGTCGATGTCATCATCATAGTCCTTACAAGATACAAATGTTCCTGTCGAGGTCACCATTAAGGCACCGAACAGGATTGCACTTAAAAACTTTTTGTTCATAATAGAAAAACTTTAAATTT
>ENA-OXVM01000273-OXVM01000273.1-human-gut-metagenome-genome-assembly--contig:-NODE-273-length-20919-cov-8.33948_pt1 | contig 20919 bp, 18 predicted proteins | sample MGYA00249574_ERZ652691 | MGnify/ENA primary metagenome ERZ652691 (study PRJEB26925, sample SAMN05826508) | human gut metagenome | biome: ENVO:2100002; feature: ENVO:00000062; material: ENVO:00002003...
TTTGCCCTTGCCCCCGCGGGTGTTCCGGGACTAGGTGCATCCCCGGGAGTTTGGGATATGGACTTGGCGGCTTCAGGGGAACTAGAGTGTCAGATTGCAGTTCGCTCGTCAGGCACCGGGGCGTTCAAAGACGAATTTTCCGTCCACCATCGTGGCATCGATCTTCGTGGAGCGCAGTTCAAGCGGGTCCATCTCAAAGATATTCTTCGAGAGCACCACAAGATCGGCGTAAAAACCGGGCTTGAGACGTCCTTTGACGCCTTCTTCAAATTCGGCGTACGCCGATTCAGCCGTGTAGGCATCAACGGCGTCATAGATGTCGACGCACTCTTCAGAATGCCAGCCGCCTTCGGGCTGACCGTCAAGACGGCGCCGCGTCACGGCGCAGTAAAGATTGTCGATCGGGTTCATATCCTCAATCGGCGAGTCCGTGCCGAAACTCATATGAATGCCGAGTTTCTTCATCGTGCCGAAAGCATAGGACGTAGAGGCCAGTGCTGCGCCGACGCGGGCGTCGACGATCTTCGTGTCGTAGTGCAGGAAGATGGGCTGCACCGCGGCCAGGATGTCGTTCTTCGTGAAGCGTTCAACGAGAGGAATGTCGGTAATCTGCACGTGATTGACGGACAGACGATAGGGATTCTTGCCCTCGGTGCAGACGGCGTCATAGGCATTGAGCACTCGTTCAATTGCTGCGTCGCCGATCGCATGAATGATCACCGAACACTTGTGGTCAACGGCTTCGTTCACCAAGCCCTGAAGCTCATCCACAGTGAGTGTGGCGATGCCGCAGGTCGAAGGATCATCATGGTAGGGGCTGCGCATCAGCGCAGTGCGTGCGCCAAGACTGCCGTCAACGAAGAGCTTCAAAGGTCCGAAGCGGTTCATGGGCGAGCCTTGACCGGTAACATGGCCGGCCGCAAGGAATTCGCGGTATTCGTCAAGGTTTTGGAAGCTCGACTGATGATAGACGCGCGTGATGGGATGATCCGCTTCCACGCGGTTGTACGCTTCAAGCACGGTGGGCCAGCTGCCCGAGCGCAGATCGCAGGTCTGCACTGAAGTGACGCCGGATTCTGCAGCATTCTTCATGGCAGCACGAATAAGGTGCACATTCTGTTCAACCGTGCGGTTGCGGAAAAGCGCGGTGAGCTTGGCCCGGGCGTTTTCCGTGAAAACGCCGTTCAAATGACCGTTCGCATCACGTTCTGCCGATCCGCCTTCAGGAGGCACAAAGGTGTCGTCAATGCCGGCAAGCGCCAGAGCAGCTGAATTGGCGGTGAGCAGATGCCCGCAGGCACGCTCAAAAATGAGCGGATAGTCTGTCGAAATATCGTCGAGATCAGCACGCGTCAGGAGACGATTTTCATCGGTGAAATAGTCCTGATTCCAGCCCATGCCGTGGAGCACCGCGCCGGCAGCCGGCTGATGCTTGGCGATGTATTCACGGGCGATACGCTTCACATCGGCAATACCCGAGGCATTCTGCAGACGAATATCAGTGAGTGCAATGCCCGTGTTGAGCAGATGTTGGTGCGAATCATTGAAGCCGGGAACAACTAAACGACCGCGGGCGTCGTAGATTTGAGCGTCAGCAGGCGCCTGGGCCGCAACAGATTCATTCGAACCGACGGCGCGGATAATGCCGTCAACGCTGAGGAGCGCCTCTTCAAAGTGTCCGCGGTCGACATAGACGCGGGCGTTGCGGATGAGTACAGAAGACATAAGGTCAAGTCTCCAAATGCAGAAACGGTTGCCGGTCTTTTCGAAGAAAGGGTGTTGCCTTCCTTCGGCCAAGACCGGTTGATTGCAAAACACTATTAAAGGTTCTTCTTGGCGCGTTCAAGCGCATCGTGGCGGCGGCGGAAGAGCACTTCGTAGATCACCAGACCGATCAAAGGAACGATCAGGCCGAGGGCGGCTGTGACCGGATCCTGCCAGATCGTATTGACGATCAGCGACAGCATGAAAATCAGTACGAGGATGATCGAGAACGGATAGAGCCAGACCTTGTAAGGACGCTCAAGCGTCGGGTACTTGCGGCGCAGGACGATGACCGAAAGGAAGGTAAGACCGTGGAAGATCAGGCCGCAGATCGCCACAAGACTCGTGAGTTCGGAAAGCGACCGGGAGCAAACGAGAATCATGGCCATCACCATGCTGGCGATCTGCGCGTTGATCGGCGTGCGGTAGGTCGGGTGGAGCTTGCCCAAGAATTCAAAGAGTGCGCCGTCACGGGCCATCGCGTAGTACATGCGCGGAAAGACCATGATGCAGCCGTTGAGGGAATTGAAGATCGCGAGCATCATGGCGGCGCCGACAATCACCATGCCCCAGGTGCCAAAGAGCGTATCGGCCGCAACCGTACCGAGGTAAAAGTTGCGTTCCGAAATCATCTTCTGGATGAGATCGTAGGGGACAACCTTGTAGACGGCAAAGTTAAAGAGGACGTAGAGAACCGCAACCCCAATGATTGAACCGATAAGCGCGAGCGGAATATTGCGCTTGGGTTCCTTGATTTCTTCGGCAATGGTGTTGAGGTTGGTCCAGCCCTCATAGGCCCATAGCGTGGCGAGCACCGCAAAGGCCATCATGCTGAGAATCGTTCCGATGGAAGGCGTTTCTACGCCTTCGGGGAAGCTGAACCAATTGGGCGACTCATTGCCCATGGCCAGACCGCAGATGATGATGAGAGCGATCGGGAGGAGCTTAAGCACCATGAAGATGTTCTGTACCATCGAACCCTGACGAATGCCGCGGATGTTGATGAGCGTGAGGAGCAGAATGGAGCCGAGAGCGATGGCTTTTTGCGCGAGCTCTCCCATGGGCACCATGCTTGAGATGGCGGCAGCAAAGGCGAGAGCCAGTGCGGAGATGGAACCCGCTGAGGACAGGAAGAAGTTCGTGATGCCGCACATGAAGGCCACACGTTCGCCGTAGGCTTCGCGCAGGTACACGTAATAGCCGCCTGCCTTGGGCATCATGGCGCCGAGCTCAGCAAAGCAGATGCCCGAAAGGAGGGTAATCAAGCCGCCGACGGCCCATACGAGAAGCGCCAGGCCGAGATTGCCGCCCGAGCGTTCGAGGACGATGCCGCCGATATAAAAGATGCCTGAGCCGATCATGATGCCGGCAAGGACGGAAATGCCGCCGAAAAGACCAACCTCGCGGCGCAGACCGATGGTTTCGGTCGAGCCGCCGGAAGCGGCGGAGGGTGTTGAGGAAGCTGCCATGATTTTTTTGTAGTGACGGATTGTTGGGGAGGGTCGAAACTGAAAAAGGCTGCGCCGCAATCGTGCGGGAGCAGCCTTCAGATCTGTAATCCGTTTGTTGCGGCGCCGCTCTTTGATAAACGCCGTACTCTGCGCGGCGTCCGTGAAAGATCGGGCGCGCGGAGACGGAAGCCGTTCATGAAGAAGCTTCGCCGCCGATAGCGCCTCCGAACGTCTGACAATGCAGCGTTCGGGAGTCATCGTCGTCTTTCGGCGATGACCAACTGACCGTCCATGCCTAGCCGGTCGTTTCGGCAGTTTGACCTTGCGACGCTCTTCCTATTTTTGGGTGCCCCCGTCGAGCGGCGTTCATTCGCACTGCGCCTCTATTCAGCATGAGTAAAAAATTACCCCCAGCGTGCGGTTCTGTCCATATTTGGTGCGGGGTAATCCAAAGAAAAGGCGCCTCTAAAAGCGCCTTTTTTTGTTTTGATCGGAGGATAGGTAGGCAAAATGCTGTACGCCGCCCCTGCGGTTATTTGCGTCCTGCTCGATTGATGCGACGCTTCCCGAAGGCGCTTTGTCCGCCGTTCTGCGCTGTCGAATTGAATTTGACGGCTAGGATGACGCCGACAAAGAATACAAAGGCCGCAAACATCAGTACGGCAGGCTGATCTTCATTGACACCGATGGCCGTTCCCATAAATCCGAGCATCCAGCAGATGGATACGGCGAATTTGGCAGCCGGGTCGAGTTTTTTGGGTTTTGCAATGACGGGTTCAGGAGCATTGGGGTTGGCCGACGACTCCATCCGCGCCAAGGCGGCTTCTCGGCTCGAATCCTGGGGCGAAGCCTTGGGCATGCCGGTTTTTCGGCGGAAGGCCGCGATCAGATCTTTGAGACTGATGCCGTCATCGGCTCGTCCGGCAGCGTTTGGCGGCAGACCGATGTGGTGATCGGCCGTCATGGGCGGCGTGATGCCGTCAAGATTTTTCTGCGAGCTGGCCTGCAGCGATTCGATGTAGTCTACAAAGTCGCCGTTTTTAGGTTCAAGGTTGAGCGGGTCTGACGGCATGCAATGAACTCCTTCCTTTGCCTTTGGCCCGACGGATGAGCGAGCCCGCGGCAGCGTTCCTACCGATGATGATAGCGGATCTGCTCTTATCGTTCGGATATTCGCGAATGCAATGCAAAAGGCAGGCTGGACGCTGCTGCCGTCCAGTCTGCCTCTGAGTTAAATAAAGGGGAAAAACAGATTTTTTAGTGTGTCAGGCAGCAGCCGTCTGAACGTGCGTCTGCGGCGCAGTGCCTGCGGCACGATCCACTTCCGCCGCCATGCGGTCGAGTTTGGGCTTCACACGCATCAGACGCATACCGTTGGCAACCACGATGAGGCAAGTGCCCGTATCGGCAAAGACAGCCATCCACATCGTCGCGAATCCGCTGATGGCGAGGATCGTGAAGATGATCTTGATGCCGAGCGCGAAAGCAATGTTCTGCACGAGCACGCTGTGGGTCATACGCGAGAGACGAACGAGCGTTGCCACCGACGAAATGCGGTCGTCCATCACGGCAATATCAGCAGCTTCAATCGCGCTGTCGGTCCCGCGAACACCCATGGCAATGCCGATGTCGGCTTGTGCGAGCGCCGGAGCGTCGTTGATGCCGTCGCCGACCATCGCCGTAAGACCTTGTCCCTGAAGCTCACGAATGCGTGCAAGTTTGGCTTCAGGAAGCAGGTCAGCATTCACGTTCTCAAGTCCGAGCTTGCCGGCAAGCGCATGTGCGGCGCGTTCATTGTCGCCCGTGAGCAGCCAGGGCGTAATGCCTTCGGCTTTGAGCTGAGCAAGACCGCTTCGCGTATCAGCCTTGATTTCGTCAGCCATGACAAAGACTGCCAGTACGCCGAAGGTATCCGCGAGCGCTACGCTCGACATGCCGTTTTCGCTGGCTCGATTGAAGGCGTCGGCGACCTCATCCGAAGAGAGCCCCCGCTTGTCAAGCGCCGCGAGGTTAAGGAGTGATGCACGTCCCGTTCCGATGCGGCCGGTGACGCCTTCGCCCGGAAGCGCCGTGAAATCTGCCACCGGCTGAATCTCAGCGTGTTCTTTCTTGGCTTCACGGACAATGGCAGCCGAAAGCGGGTGCTTATTCATGGCGCCGAGGCTGGCGGCGAGTGAAAGTACCTGTTTGCGGTCGGCGCCGCCCAAAAGCGTGATGCCGGCGACTTCAGGCTCACCCTTCGTGAGAGTGCCGGTCTTATCTAAACCGATATTGGTTAATTTGCGCGCTTCCTCAAGGAAGAGACCGCCTTTAATCAGCAGGCCGCAGCGCGTCGCAGTAGCGAGCGCCGATACGATGGTGACCGGCGTGGAAATGACGAGTGCGCACGGGCAGGCAATAACGAGCAGGCAAAGTGCCTTGTAGAGCCAGCCGAGCCAGTCGCCGAGGAAGAGCGGCGGCACGATCGCAACGCACAAAGCCACCACGAACACAATCGGCGTATAGACCGCGGCAAACTTGTCGACAAAGCGCTGTACGGGCGACTTGGAGGACTGAGCATTTTCAACGGCTTCAATGATGCGGGCCGTCAGTGACTGGGAAGCGGCAGCCGTCACCGTGACTTCAATCGTCGACGTCAGATTCACCGTCCCGGCCCACACCGTTGCCCCCGGTCCTTTTTCTGCCGGCATGGATTCGCCCGTCACCATGGACTGGTCGAGCGTTGTAGTGCCTTCGACAATCTTGCCGTCAAGCGGAACGCGGTCGCCCGGCGCAATGCGCACCTGTGCACCAGGGCCGACGGACTCGACTTTCATCTCAACATACGTGCCGCTGCCCTGCGCGACGAGCGCCTTTTCAGGCGCAACACTCATCAGGTCGCGAATCGAGCGGCGAGCTCTTGTCATGGAAAGCTGTTCAATGGCTTCGCTGATTTCAAAAAGAACGAGCACCATGGCTGCTTCCGGCCAGGCACCAATAAGGACACCGCCCGTAACGGCTACGGCCATCAGGGTGTTCATGTTGAGCGTGCCCTTCATGACACTCTGGATGCCCTTTTTGAAGGTTGTGAGTCCCACCATGAAAATGGCCAGGACGGCAAGCGCAAGGGTGATGCCTTTGACGAGGAATTCGTCAAGCGTGATGTAGCCGTTGTCGGCAGCTACCTCAAAGAATTCGCAGCCGAGCGCAATAATCAAGGCGAGGATATAGCGCTTCCAGGGGGTACGGTCTTCAAAGACGGTTTCCTGTTCACGCGCCTTCATGACGGTCGATTCATAACCGGCAGCACTGATCGCAGCCTGTGCGGCCGCTGCAGCGGCCGCTGGCACCGCAATGGTGCGGTTCATGACGTTGATTTCATAGCCCTTGATGCCGGCGGCATTGAATTCGCGTTCGATTTCGCCCGCCTCAACCGGGCAGTCCATTTCCGGAACAGAAAGAAGCGTCTGCCCTTTGGCTGTGCTCGCGGAAGCTTCGGCTTCCAGAGTGCCCTCGTATCCCGCAGCCTTCACGGCGGCCAGCACGCCGTGGGCGGCATCGCCGCTCGTCAGAATGCGGCGATTCATGATGTCGATTTCGTAATCGGCAATGCCGGCTTTCTTGAGTTCGCGCTCGATTTCACCGGCTTCAACGGGACAGTCCATTTCCGGGACTGCAATGCGGACGCGATTGTCGGCTGCCGTATCCGCAGCATCGATGGAACCTTCATAGCCGGCCGAGCGGACAGCAGCCATGACGCCTGATGCAGCGGCAGGGCTCGTCAGAATGCGGCGGTTCATGATATCGATCTGATAGTCGGTGATCCCTGCTTTTTTGAGTTCGCGTTCGATTTCACCGGCTTCGACGGGGCAATCCATTTCCGGCACCGTAATGCGTACGCGGTCAAAGCTAAGATCGTCACTCCAGCCGCTTGAGGCTGCAATGTCAAAAGACTGGCCGGTCTTGCTCACTGCGGCAAGAATGGCGTTTTTTTCAAGGGGAGAGCGGTCTGGGACATTGATCTTCACGCGGCGCACGGAATAATCCGGCACGGCACGAATGTCGCTTGAGAGCGCTGCGAGGGCGTGCTCCACCGGACCGAATTCGACCGGGCAGCACATGTCGGGGAAATGCAGGGTAAGCGTTTTCATAGTTCTGACAATTGATGAGTCATCCGTATCGGACGACTGTGTTTTCCTTTTGATGAGCATTTCACACCTTGAAGTCGTTACAATGTCAAGCACTTTTTTGAAGGCAGTTTTCGACCGTGGCGCAGCGCTTCTTTTAAAGTAGTTTGCAGGCCAAGGCCGGCGAGCGCACTGTCGCTTGCACAATTACTTTCACGGAGTCCTTATGCGCATCCGAGAACTTGCAGAGTTAACGGGGAATACCCCGGAAACGATCCGCTACTACGAAAAGCAGGGGCTTTTGCCTGAACCTCGCCGTGAGTCCAATAACTATCGTCAGTACGGTCAGATTCATGTGAATCGGCTCGATTTCATCAGGCACTGCCGTAATCTCGATATCGGACTGTCTGAAATTCGAGAGCTTCTTGGAGCGCTTGATGAAGGCAGCCGAGAGGGTGCAGAACTCGCCCATAAGCTTATTCATCAGCACATGGAAGCCGTCGACAGACGCTTGAAGGACTTGCGGGAACTGCGCCGTCATCTGCTCGATCTGGAGGCGCACTGTCAGGGCAAACACTGTGATGCACGCACTTGCGGAATCCTTGCTGAACTCCAGCAGCCCGAGCCGGACTGTCCCGGACATGCAACGGCACTTCCCGGCCGACGAAACAGTGACGTGAGCGAATCGCTTCGCTGATCAGATCGTTTTTATGTTTTCTGCTTTTTCCCCGTTTGATATGACAGAGTTTTTCAACGTCCAACTTTCCTCCATGGGTATGGGCCTGATGGTGCTGATTCCCGTTTTGCTGGCGCTTTTCTTTTGGGTGATCGGCCGCGTTGTGCCGCCGGCTCGTCGTCCTGCCGGACGGCCTGCAGGACTGGGCGGACTGCTTTGCGTTGTGCTGCTTATCCTTTCCGTTAAGGCGGCACTGTCGCTCTTTGAGCTCGGGCGTCAGGCGGGGGAAGCTGCCAATGTGCTTGCCGTTTCCATTGATTTTGTCGGTCCCGTTTTGAAAAGTTTGATTCCGGCGACGGTCAATGCGCTCGCCATTCTGCTGGCGCTTTTCCTTTTGGCTTTCGGACGCCGCCGATTGACGCTCTTTACGGCGCTCGTCTGCGTCTGGATCGCGGGACCAGCTTCTGACGGCCTGAATGCCGTCATCCTCGGTGTTCCATACAACATGTCTTCTGGTTTTTACGGCATTTCATTCTTTACGATTCTGGTGACGCTTTATCTGCTCTTTTCCGAGCGTTCAGCCAATACCTACGGGCTGCATGGCCGCACAGCGCCGGAGAATCCCAAGGCCTAAGCGGCGGCCGGGCGAAAACAACGTATATAGAAAGAATGCAGGATGCCGGCTGACGCCGGCAAGGCCTAAAATATCAGTTTCCCCGCAGAAAGCGTATGCGGCAGTACGTCCTCATCGATCAAGAAGGATGCCTGCCGCTTCTTCATTTTCCGCTTTCACTTTATTTGACAAGAGGCACTTCACCAATGACCCAAGCCGTGCTCATCCGCAATGCGGATCTCTATGCTCCTGAACATGTCGGCATGCGTGACATTCTTATCGCCGGCGGCAAGATCATCGCCGTGGAACCGCATCTTGAAAATGTGAATATCCCCGGGATGGAAACGGTTGATGCAGCGGGCCGGCGCGTGACGCCGGGCCTGATCGACCAGCACATTCACGTCACCGGCGGCGGCGGCGAGGGCGGTTGGGCAAGCCGCTGCCCAGAGCTCAATTTCTCCTCCTTGGTCAAAGGCGGTGTGACGAGTTTCATGGGCGTGTCAGGCACCGACAGCATGTCGCGCTCAATTGAAAATCTGCTCGCCAAGGTACGCGGCCTTACCGTTGAAGGCGCTTCGGGCTGGATGTGGACGAGCAACTACGCTTATCCGCCGGCGACCATCACCGGATCGGTGAAGGGAGATCTCTTTGCCATTCCCGAATGCTTGGGCGTCAAGATTGCTATGGGCGACCATCGCTCGTCTTTCCCGACCGATCAGGAAGTGCTGCGGCTCCTTTCAGAAATCCGCGTCGCCGGCATGCTTACCGGCAAAACAGGCTTTCTGCATGTGCATTGCGGTGATTGGGGGGATGCGATTTTTGACCCGCTTGAAGCTGCGATTCCGAAGGGCATCCCGGCCAAGCATATGCGTCCGACGCATGTTGCCCGTCATCCTCAAGTATTTGAGCGAGCCTGCCGCTTTGCCAAAATGGGCGGCTTTATCGATATCACCACGGGCGGCGGCTGCTGGATGGGATCCGCTGCGGACGCGCTTATCGCGGCGCTCGAAAAGGATGTTCCGCTCGACCGCATCACGTTTTCTTCGGACGGTCAGGGTTCGATGCCGCGCTTCAACGAAGCCGGCGAGATGGTGGGCTTTGGCGTTGGCTCCATTGACTGCGACTTGGAAGCGGTGCGCTCTACCGCCGAAAAGATTGGTCTTGACAAAGCGCTCCGTCCGATGACGGCAACCATTGCCGATGCACTGGGATTGGCTGCCAAGGGCCGAGTACAGCCGGGCAAGGACGCCGATCTGCTGATCTTCGGTGATGAGCTTGAGCTTGCCGACGTCTTTATGAAGGGGCGCCGCATGATGCAGGACGGCAAAGTGATCGTGAAGGGCGCTTTTGAAGCGTGAGCGGCCTGCTGCAGTCCATCGTGACCGCAATAATCCGGCGTCCAAAGCGCCTTGCTTCCTAACCGGTCTCTAATCCGGGAAGCCTTACGGACGCCAATTTCATAAAGCAGCGTGAGCAATATCACGCTGCTTTTTTTATTTAACGGGCGCCCTTTTTGAAGCAGTTGCGTATCGACGCCTTTTGGCGCTCAAGGAGCAATCCATCCATGATCAGGTTTTTTGTATGCCGACAGAGCAGCAAAAAACACTTTCAGCAGCGCCGCAAGTTTCAAATATACCGGCATACCAAAAAATATTTTTAACTGACCAGTAGTTCGGGTTTATGGAGAAGCGGATAACGGAATATACGTATAGCCTTTTACTGAATTCATTGTTTACCAATGTGTTTATAGGTATATTTATCTAGATGTCGACTTTTTCGATCATTTCACATAAGCAAAAATATTGTTACTTATTGTAATCAATCCTTTCCAGCTGCAATTAGCACTCCATTAGAATCCCAGCACTTCGTTCAACTTTATGAACGCTCTCAACAACTACCAAAGGGAAAGCAAATGGAATTCGTTGAGCTTGTAATACTGCTCATCGCCGTGCTGCTGATCTGGTTTAGGCCTGAGCATGAAAAATTAGCTTGGAGACTGACCATCGTCGGCTGGCTCATGGTTGTACTCATGTACGTCGGTCACGTGTCGACGAGCATTCTCGGCGTCCTCAACCTCTAACCTTCGGAGATCTGCAAATGGTTGATTATTCCAAGCCGATCACCGACGGCGATATCAAAAAAGCCAAAACCTGGTATGACATCGTCTGCTGGGGAGGCTTATTAATTGTTCTTCTCCCGGTCGGTATTGCCAACCTCATTCTTGGCTACCTGATGGGTGACAGCCCCTGCACGCTCTGCTGGGGACAACGTGAGCAAATGGCCTTCATCGGCGTCGTGGCACTTTTCATGGTGCGATATGGTTTCAAGCCAAAGTATCTGGCGACCATGCTTGTGATGGCTGCCGTCGGTCTTTGGTCATCCTTCCGCCATCTTGGCGTCCATGCCGCTCGTGATGTGGGACAGGGCTTTGGTCTTGAAATCATGGGACTCCACACTCAAATGTGGGCGGAAATCGTCTTCTGGTGTGTGGTGATGCTTTTCGGACTCGCACTTTTCCTTGCTCCGCGTTTTGATGCACTCATCGCGGAACTCAAAGGCAAACGGTGGCGTCCGACGACTGGCTTTATGCAGATCGCCTTCGGCATTGTCTCCTTCATTCTTGCTTCGAACGCTTTTCAGGCGGCTTGGACGACCGGTCTTCCGCCAAACTGGGGGCAGGGAGATCCTTGGCGCTTTTCGTGGAATCCGAAGTACATTGTTTGGTCTTCGGACAGTTGGGAAGGCATGTTCTCGGGCTTCAATTTCCTCGGCAAACGAGATGTGAAAGAGCCTGACTTTGCTTATGCGCCCAACGCTGAACGCCTCGGAATTAAGTTTGAGCACAATGCCGCCAATGCCCCTGTCGTACTCAACGGCAGCCTCAAAATTGAAGAGACCCGCGCAGTGCAGGGCATTTCAGCCAAACTCAATACCATCGCCAAAATTCGAGGCGAGTACGTCGTTGCTTCCAAATATGATTTTTGGTTCCTCAACGCCGACCTCTCACCCAAGTTCCATGCTGCTATGGATCCCTGGTTCTCGGCTAATGTGCTTGACTTGGTGGGTATTACAGCGTTGGACAAAGACGCTTATGTGCTGATGGGCTCCAACAAGTCGCTTCTGCGTGTTCGACAGAATCCGGAGGCCGATGATGTTCAGGGCTGGCCCAACTTCACTGCCGGGCGCAGCCACATTGAGGCTGTCGGCGGTCTTGGCCGAGCTCGAATCGATACGGAACGTGCGAAGTTCTCCTACATTCATTCGAGTGCTACCGATGGACGCTATGTCTTCATGGCTACCGTGCCTGACAACAAGAATAAGAAGCAGTTTGTCATCAGCAAGGCGCTGATGAAGGACTGGATGCTTTCAGGCGAGTTTGTTCCCACAGCCGAGATGCTTAAGAAGGATCGTTCTCTTGGCGAACTTTATGTGACCGGTATGGTCTATGAAGACGGCAAGCTCTATGCCGTGTCCAAAAACTGGAACGTACTCGTTGTTATCGATGTGGCCCAGGAAGCTGTGGTCGAAGCTTGGGGACTGCCTGAGGAATTAACGGATATTCGCGGCCTGGTGAAGGATGGCAGCACCTTCGAGGTGATTGACGCCAACCGTGTCGTGAAGCTGACGATGTAAGCGTTTCACGCTCTCCGGCAAGTCTCTGCGGCTAACCCGTTTAGGGTTGATGCAGAGGGGCCCGAACGACTCGAAGGAGCTGCTTTTTTGCGGTTCCTTCGGGTCGTTTTATTTTGGCGCGTGAATGTTTGCAGTGCAGTCGGAGACAATCAGACTGACGGTTAAAATGACCAAAATAGATGGAATGCTTTTTCTTTGAGCGAATGCTGTATGTCAATACCCGAAAATACACCGCTCCTTACGGCTCTTCGCCGCCGGCAGCTCTTGAATACGCTTCGAAACTTGGCCGGATTCGCGGTGGCTCGTATGCGAGAGGCGCAGCTTCAGGAAGTAGCTTCGTCAATGACATTGACGACGCTCCTTTCGCTGGTTCCGCTCTTGGCTGTCTCGCTTGCCGCTTTTGCAGCGTTCCCGAGTTTTTCTGAGACGCGGGCAGCGCTCGAGGAAGCGGTAATGTCAGTGCTGCCGCTCTCCTACAGCGAAGTGATCATGAAGTACTTGAAGGTCTTCAGTGACCATGCTTCCGGCCTTGGTGCTTTTGGTCTGGCCGGTTTGGCACTCACTGCGCTCCTGATGATTGACAAGTTCTTCGTGACAGTGAACCGCATCTTTCGCGTTCGCCGCATGCGTTCGTGGGCTCAGCGGGCGATGATTTACTGGGCACTTCTCACGCTTGGGCCCATTGCCATTGCGCTTTCAATCACGCTTTCAACGCAAGCCATCCGCATCGCCGCAGGGGCTGCAGGGACTGGGGGGCTGCCGGGCTGGCTTTTCGCACTTATTCAGATCATCCTGCAGACCATTGGCTATGCCATCCTCTTCAAACTGGTTCCCAACTGCCGAGTGCCCTTCACGCATGCGCTGACGGGCGGTGCTGCTGTCGCTTTGGCCGGGCAGGTATTCCGCGAGGCTTTCGAGTATTACATCACCGCAGGGACGCTCTCTTCTATCTACGGCGCCTTTGTGGCCTTTCCGGTATTTTTGCTCTGGTTTTATATTGCCTGGATGCTTGTTTTCGCCGGGGCTGCGATTACCGCGACGCTTCCGCAGCTCACTTCCGGACGATTCGCTGATTCATATAAGCTCGGAAACGATTTCCTCACAGGGCTTGCGCTGCTTCGCGAACTCACGAGCGCTCGAGCGTCGGGATCTCCCTGTGTGTCTGAGCTGGCGCTTTCTCGTGCAGTGGACAGCTATCCTCAGGGGATCGAGCGCATCCTTGTGAAACTCTCCGAAAAAGGCTACTGCGCCCCGGTGGTGCTTGACGAAAAGCGGCGGGAAACCGGTTGGGCGCTTTTGTGCGATCCGGAGAAAAAAACGCTGGCCGATGCCTTTGCCGTGCTGCTGATTGATCCCTGCAATGGTCTGGTTCAGCCGGCCCAGCCGAATGTCAATAAACCGGAGGGCCCGCTTTTCGCATGGTACCGCGAGTTCCTGCGTGATCCGATGATTGATCAGCCTGTTGCTGAACTCATCGAGCGTTTGCCTGTGACAGATGAAAAGATGCCGACTGTACCCCGCGGTCATGAGCCGGTGCTGCTTGCCGACGGAAGGTCTTCCGAGAGCAGATCCGCTTAAGGTTGACTTGCTAGATTGGCGTGCAGAAGAAAATGAGCGGCATATGGCCTGAATTGGCAAGCGTGCCGCCGATCGTATTAAGGAGCATCTTGATGACCCAGAATTTCGCCCGTGCCGCTTTGAGCGCCGCACTTTGTTCTTCGCTTTTAATGGTTTCTGCGCTGGCTGCTGCCGGCCCCATTGAAGACGGCGTCAAGCTTCTTGAAGCGCAGAGATACGCTGAGGCGACGAAGCTTTTCCAAAAGGAAGCAGCAAAAGACAACCCCAGGGCGATGTACTACTTGGGTGACATGCTCAATCAGGGGCTTGGTACGCACCGTCAGCCGCTCAGCGCTACCGCCTGGTGGGAAAAAGGCGCCTATCTCGGAGATGTTGACTGCCAGCTTGCGCTTGCCTCGGCCTATCGTGCCGGTCTCGGCGTCAAACTCGATCCGCGTCAGGCGCTGATTTGGGACCGCGTGGCCGCCAAGCACGGCAGTTCGGAAGCCATGCGCAACATTGGAGATTATTTTGCTCAGGGCAACGGCCAGGAGGTTGACTTCAAGGAAGCGGCTAAATGGTACTGGCGCGGAGCCAACGGAGGCTTCCCCGGTGCTCAGCGTGCATTGGCTCAGCTTCTGATGACGGGGGACGGCGTGGATAAGGATCCGGCAGCCGCGTATGTACTGATGCGCGCTGCTTCACAGGCTCAAAAAAACTATGCTCCAGACCGCAATGCAGCGGCAGATGCCCGCGTGCTGCGCCACGAACTGTCCGCCGATCAGCTGGCCAAAGCGGAGAAGCTGACGAAGGAATCCGTGCTGGAGTCGCTTAAGGCTTTGGGGGCCGGTGATTAAAATCAGTCGTTTACATTTCAGCATCCGCGAAACAAAGCTTTCGCGGACGCTGCTGAAAGGCCCTAGAACCGCTTTAAAGTGCGCCGGCGCGGCGCTGCAGACGGTCGAGCACGATAAAAATTAAAAGCGTGAAGGCTGAAAGCAGCAGGCAGAGCGTGGTCGCAACATCAAAGTCTGCCCGTGAAACCGCATTCCAAATCTCAAGCGAGAGTGTATTGGTGCGGTCGGAAATGTTCCCGCCCACCATCATCGTGATGCCCACTTCGCCGCTTGCGCGAGAAATGCCGAGCAGCAGCCCGGAGAGAATCTGGCCGCGTACAAGCGGCAGAGTAACTTTGCGGTAGACGGTGAGCGGCGGTGCGCCGTGCACGCACGCAGCAAATTCAAGCGCTTTGAGCTGTTCGCTTGCAAGCGCTCCCTGAATTGGGCGAATGACGAGCGGCAGTCCCGCGATGAAGGCAGCCAGATAGACCGCCCAAGGCGTGAAGACGATTGAAATGCCGACCGCATCGAGCATGCCGCCCAACGGGCCGCTCCGTCCGATGAGTAGCAGCAGAAGGTAGCCTAATGCGACAGGCGGAAAGACAAGCGGCAAGGTAACGAAAAAGCTCAGTGCCCGCACGCCAACGCCTTCTCGTCGGGCGAAGAGCCAAGCGAGCGGGGGTGCAAGCACGAGAAATCCGGCTCCCGCCACCAGGCAGGTCTTCGCCGTGAGCATGACGGCAAAAATAAGTTCCGGCGACTTCAGTGCCGAGAGCCAGCTTTCTGTCACTATTCCGGTCTCCCTCTCAAGGAGGCATTAAACCTGACGAAGGGATTAACGAGAAACACCAAACTTCTCGAGCACCGCGTCGGCTTTGGGGCTCCCCAGCCAGGTTAAAAACGCTTTGACGTCATCGGCTTCGCCCGCTGCGCCTTTTACCGGCTGAGCAGTCATGCGAATAGGTTCATAACCTTCTTTCACAGCGACAAAGCCGCCGATCTTGTCTTTGCCTTGACGAGCTGCGAGGAGATTGACAAAGCCCGCATCCATCTCTGCGCGGGAGACATATGACATCACCTGAGGCACCATTGAAACCACATTGAGCTTCCCAGCGATTTTTTCTGCAAGTCCGGAACCATCGAGGTATTCCTTGGCTGCGCGTCCGTAGACTGCGGCCTTCGGGTCGGGCATTGCCACGCGTTTAACAGCATCGCTGGTCAGATCTTCGGGCGATGCGAGCGTCAGGCCTTTGCGCCAAATGAGGATCAGCGGCGTATCGCCCAAACGGACGCCGGCATCAGCATTCAGTGCTTTTGTGAATTTTTTGAGACTCGTAGCATCCGAAATAACGACTGTAACCGGACTGCCGCTTTCAACCTGAGCGAGCATCTGACCGATGTTGCCGCCAAAAGCTTTTTCAACTTTTGCGCCGGTGTCCTTTTCATATTGGGCGGTCAGTGCCTCAACCATTTTGATATAGCCGCCGCCCGTCGTGACGGTGACCTGGGCCTGTGCTGCGCCGGCAAGGGTCAGGGCGGCAGCGGCAGTGATCAATGTAGATGTGAACAGCTTCATTGTCTGTGAACTCCTCTAATTATGGGAAGAGGCCGTGCGGAGATCCATTTCTCGCAAACGGCCAGATTGAAGAAGAAATGCGCGTCGGGCGAGCCGCCGCATCTCCTCTTCAGAATGGGTGATATAAAGAATCGGAACATCGAGCGTTTGTGCGGCACGTTCGATGAAGCCCATCAGCAGACTGCGGCGCTCAGGATCAAGGCTCGAAAGCGGCTCATCGAGTATGAGAAGCGATTCAGTTCCCATCAGTGCGCGAGCCAGTGCAACGCGCTGTCCTTCACCGCCGGAAAGGCTGTCAGGATGACGATGGAGAAGACGTTCAAGGCCAAGGATCTCCACCACTTCTGCGAAATCAACTCGCGGTCTGCGCCTGCCGGCCGTCTGAGGAAAACGAATATTTTCTTCGACAGAGAGGTGCGGCAGAAGACGGGCCGTTTGATGCCGCGGGCTTCCGGCGCAAGGTTGATGCCGCGCGCAGAGCTGAAGACAGAGCGGCCCTCTAATTCAATCTCTCCATCGTCGGGTTTGAGCGCCCCGGAGAGCAGATTGGCAATAGTCGTTTTGCCCGAGCCGGATTCGCCGCGCAGCACTGTAATGCCTTTCGCAACAGAAAGGTCAATGGAAAGGCTGAGCTCTCCTAAACGCTTGCGAATTTGGGCCTTGAGCATGAAGCGTCTTTTCGCCTGAATCAATGAAGGAAGTCGTTATTCCTAAAAAGGTTAACGCTCTGGTTCGCGTAATCTAGCGCAGACGGTTCCTTTGAACAAGACGGTCGAAAGAATAAGTTGCAGACCTATCGCTGCGGATTAAAGCTTGAAAGCAAGTCATGCCGGTGCATCAGGCATCGGCATGACTTGTCGCTGGCTTGGCGTATGCGGCTTTCTTATTTAAGAGCGTTTGGCTCGCAAGCCATCCTTTTTTGAAGATCCATCAGAATGTGACTTTGTCCGGATCTTGCCCGGAAAAGCCGAATTCCGGGAATGCCTGGATTTCGGCAATGACGTCCGCGGGCAGAGCAAAGCTGAAAACGTTGAGATTTGCGCGAATACGTTCGGGAGTAACGGACTTGGGCAACGGTAAGGTACCGGTTTCAAGGCAGAAGCGAAGTGCAAGCTGCGCGGTGGTGATGCCGAGGCGTTCGGCCAAGGCAACCAGCCGAGGATCCGCAAGCACGCGTCCGCAGCCGAGCGGACTCCAGGCTTCGACCAGAATTTCGTGAGCACGGCAGTAATCGACGATTTCGCGCTGCAGGTAGCCCGGGTGATATTCAATTTGATTCACCATGGGCTGCACTTCAGTCTGCATCAGCGGCTCAAGGTGCGCCGGGCGGAAATTGGAGACGCCGATAGCACGGACGCGTCCAGCCTTATAGAGCTCAGTGAGAGCACGCCAGGTTTCGAGGTTAAGTTCCGTCCAGTTTGCAAAGCGCGAAGGCGAAGCCGGCCAATGGATGAGGTAGAGGTCAAGGTAGTCGAGCTGAAGATCAGAAAGCGTTTTTTCGAAAGCTTCGAGCGTTGTCTGATAACCGCGGCAAGTATTCCAGACCTTGCTGGTCACGAAAATGTCTTCACGCTTGATGCCGGCATCCTTGATCCCGCGGCCGACGCTGCGCTCGTTGCGGTAGATCGCGGCGGTGTCAATATGACGGTAGCCGGCTTCAATGGCTTCACGCACGGCATTTTCTGCAGTGGGACCGTCGGCAGACTGCCAGGTGCCAAAGCCGATGCATGGAATTTTGACGCCGTTTTTCAGTGTGAAGGCGTCGGTCGCATGTTGAAAGTGCATTTCTATGATCCTTGAAAAAGGAATGCATCCGTTCAAGATGAAGGAAGCGGATAGATGTTTGCCATTGTGCGCGTCTCGCAGGCTGTGCGCCAATGAAAACGCCTGTCGACGAAAGAATATCGACAGGCGTTTTGTGAGACGGCTGAAGTCCTTTAAGTGTGGAACTTCACGGGCCGAACGGCTTACTTGACGACAGCGCGCTTAATCAGTTCCTGGAAGTGCTGCTGAACCTTCTGGTTGGCAAGTGCGTTGTGAATCACGGCCTTCTGGCTGTCAAAGGACGGATAAAGTTCAGCCTTGCGCTTGGCTTCAAGCTTGACGACATGGAAGCCGAACTGGGTGCGAACCGGAGCCTGTGCGACTTCGCCCGGCTTCAGTGCAGAGAACGCAGCGCCGAAGGCCGGCACAAAGGAACGCGGAACAACCCAGCCAAGGAGGCCGCCCTGAGCCTTGTTGGCTGTATCCTCGGAGAATTCCTGAGCGAGTTTGCCAAAATCAGCGCCCTTGGCGAGACGGGAAATCAGGTTCTTGGCCTGATCTTCGGTCTTCACGAGAATATGGCGGACCTGATATTCCGTGTCGCCATATGAGGCCTTATCGGCTTCGTAAGCTTTCTGAAGATCAGCATCGCTTACCGGGTTCTTCTTGGCCCAATCCTGAGCAAGGCCCTGAATGAGGATCTGATTGCGGGCGTTGTCGATCGCGCGCTGCACGTCGGCATTCTGCTGAATCTTGGCCTTCTTGGCTTCCTGCAGCAGTGCAGTCTGCTGAATCAGCAGGTTTTTCACCTGGCTTTCAAGCTCCGGGCCAGCAGGCTGACCCTGTGCGACAGCGCGGTCGTAGACCGCCTTTTGTTCAGCGACGGACACCGTTTCCCCGTTGACCTTAAAGGCCTTCAGTTCTGCGTTGGCGGCGCCGGCCGCAATCAAAAGGGCTGCGCCGAGCGCAATAGCTTTTTTATCCATGATTTTTGTGTCTCTTTAAGAGTGCACGGCCGCAAGAGCGCGAAGCCCTTCCAACCGTGTACATGCCGCGGTATACGAGCGATTGTGCGAAATGGAATTGCGATTAATTCTGCCGACCGGGTGCTTGTTTTGTCATCCACACGGCAGCGGCAATTGTAAATATCAATGTCAAGCTGATCAGGCCGAAAAGCTTAAAGTTTACCCATACATCAGTCGAGCAGAGGTACGCCACCACGAGGTTCAGGATACCCACGACGATGAAGAAGACAATCCACATCCACTGAAGCTTCATCCAGGCAGCATCGGGCATTTCGACGGCGTCTTTCATCAGCATGCGGATAAAGCTGCGTCCGGAGTAGGCCCCGTATCCGAGCACCGCAGCGAAGATCCAGTAGAGGATCGTCGGTTTCCATTTGATGAACATTTCATTTTTAAGCCACAGTGTAAGGCCGCCGAAAACCACGATGACAGCGAGGCTGATCCAGAGCATGGGCTCGACTTTGGCGCCTTTGAGCTTGAGCCAGCCCACCTGCAGAATCGTTGCGAGAATAGCCGTTACGGTCGCAATAAAAACTGGCGCAGTCGTTGCTGTCACGCCGTCGCCCATAAAGCTCGAAGCGAGCGAGAGCGCTCCGTCGGGGAAGTATTCCGCGCCTTTGAAGGCGGCGAAAAAGAGGATGACAGGGAAAATGTCGAAGAGGAATTTCATAATTCTTGTGACGAGATTTCAGGTCTTCAGAGCGAGAAAGCTCAGGAGACTGAACGATTGAATTTCGTGCGGGTGAGAAGGATAACGGAGTCTCTGGGAATACGTGTTCTCAGGCATAGATTTGAAGATTTCAATTTGATGCAGCATGAGTCATCTATTGGATTCTTTCCGTTGCCGCAGAGGACGGATAGACGGCGAATTTTCTTCTCTGGCGGTAACATCTCGGAACGCATTGACGGGTCTTATTTGCAGACCCGCTGATAAGGTACCTGCATTCCGGTCTTGCGATCGGTTTGGGTTTCAGATGCCGGCGCCCGAGGTTCAATTCTTGGTTGATGCCGGCAGCTGCCAAGCGGCGGGTGATGCACGTGCTTGAAGCTAAGCCGGTGTATCCCGCTCTTCAGTGAGGAAACGCTCAATGCATTGGATCAATAACGTCTTGTTTGCTGCTGCAGTTGCGGCGGCTGCGGTCGGCGGAGGCTCCGCTATGGCCGGCGAGGAGAATAAAAATATGAACGAACTGCCGACGCCCTATGTGACGGTGGAGGGCATCACGGAGTACCGTTTGGCCAATGGCCTCAAGGTTGTGCTTTATCCGGATGCCAGCAAACCGACGGCTACGGTCAACATGACCTACCTTGTGGGATCTCGCCAGGAAAACTACGGTGAGACGGGTATGGCGCATCTGCTTGAGCACCTGATGTTCAAGGGTTCGAAGAATTATCCCCATCCAACGGCGGAATTCACTCGCCGGGGTTTTCGCATGAACGGTTCGACTTGGCTTGACCGTACGAACTATTTCGTGAGTTTCAATGCGACCGATGACAACATGAAGTGGGCGATCGGCTGGCAGGCCGATGCTATGGTCAATTCCTTTATTGCGCAGAAGGATCTCGACACCGAAATGACGGTGGTGCGCAACGAGTATGAAATGGGAGAGAACAAGCCCATTTCAGTGATGATGAAGCGCATGCAGAGCGTGATGTTCGATTGGCAGAGCTACGGCCGTTCGACGATCGGTGCTCGAAGCGATATTGAGAATGTCGAAATTAAAAATCTGCAGGCTTTCTATCATCTCTACTATCAGCCCGACAATGCGGTGCTGACCATTTCGGGCAAGTTCGATCGCGATCAGGTTCTGGCCTGGGTGAATGAAGCCTTTGGCGTCATTCCTAAGCCCACTCGCGTGCTGCCTAAAGACTGTCTCTTATACACATCTCCGAGCCCACGAGACCTCTCTACATC
>ENA-OXVM01000278-OXVM01000278.1-human-gut-metagenome-genome-assembly--contig:-NODE-278-length-20586-cov-7.58477_pt1 | contig 20586 bp, 15 predicted proteins | sample MGYA00249574_ERZ652691 | MGnify/ENA primary metagenome ERZ652691 (study PRJEB26925, sample SAMN05826508) | human gut metagenome | biome: ENVO:2100002; feature: ENVO:00000062; material: ENVO:00002003...
ATTATACTACATTGGGACATTTTCCTTTATGGTATATTAGGACATTATCATAAATGGTTCATAAGAGAGCATATAGAGGAAGATTAGAGGTTGACTTCTTAACAGCAATTTGGTATATTAACTACACATATGGATTCTGTGAGGGAGTAGTTTGCGTGAAAACGTGGTTTGTCAACAGTCGCGGCTTTGATCGGATCTGATTCTGGCCTGGCAAATCTTAAAGAATGAGACTCATGTATGCATGTTATGGCATACATGGGTCTTTTTACATTTGCGGCAGATGTGATTCCAAAGAAGCAGGCTTATGAAGTAAATGCTGTTTTGTAGCATACATTTTGCAGAAAGCCTTTTCAAACACACTCTGGAGAATCTGTAAAGATAAAAATATGCGGATAACAAAAGGAGAGTATTATGCAAAATATTATTAATGGATTGCCAATTGCAGCCGTTATTCTGCTGCTGGCAGTGGGATTTGCTTTTCTGGTAAAAGGGGCTGACTTTTTTGTGGAGGGAAGTTCCAGCATTGCGAAGAAGTTAAAGGTTCCGCCCATCATCATTGGTCTTACGATTGTGGCTATGGGAACTTCACTGCCAGAAACAGCCGTGAGTGTGACTGCTTCTCTGGTACAGAATAATGAACTTGCTGTCAGCAATGTAGTAGGATCCAATATTTTTAATCTGATGTTTGTAATTGGTGTCTGTTCGATTCTGACGCCAATTATGGTCCAGAAAGCAACTGTGGTAAGAGATATTCCCTTGTCTTTAGGCTGTGCACTATTTCTGCTTGTACTGGGAATTTCAGGACTGGGAGATAAGGCGGGAATGACGCTGGGGCATGCAGATGGAGTTATTTTCCTGATCGTGTTTGCCGGATATATTTTCACAATGGTACGAAGCGCAATGAAAGCCCGTGCTGCAGGACAGAAGATTGAAATAGAAGGTGTTGAAGAATGTGATAATATGAAAGAGCTGTCATATGGCAAAAGTATCCTCTTTCTGATCGTGGGTGCAGCTGCAATTGCTTTTGGCGGTGACCTTACCGTTGATACAGCCAGCAGGATTGCAATAGAGCTTGGAATGAGCCAGACTCTGGTCGGGCTTACCATTGTGTCTATCGGAACTTCACTTCCGGAGCTTGTAACCTCTGTAGTTGCAGCAAGAAAAAATGAAGTTGATATGGCAGTTGGAAATGCAGTTGGATCTAATATTTTCAATATTCTGATGGTTCTTGGAATCTCATCTGCTATCAGTCCGGTAGCTTTGATCTGGGAAAACATAATCGATATAGTGCTTCTTATGGTATTTTCGGTTATGGTCTGGATCTTTGCAGGAACCAGGAAAAAAATTGAGCGCAAAGAGGGTATTATAATGGTAGTGGTATATCTGGTTTATTGCGCATATATTATTGCCCGCTAATAAAAGCAGAAAAAGCTTTCATCCATCCCGTAAAGGGAGAGATGAAAGCTTTTTTTGATTGGAAAACAGGTGAAAATTAACGCTTGTATAGTAAAACACCTGGCGGAACAGTACTTGCTGAATAGCGGTAAATATGCTGAAATAATTAAAACATATTGCTGATAAAAATTTCCAGACCAATAGCAATTAGAATGACACCGCCGAGAATATCCGCCTTGTTGGAAAGTCTGGTTCCGAAGCGTTTTCCAAGGGAAAGTCCGGTCATGCAGATAAAGAATGTGACTATGGCAATGATCAGGGAACAGACAAGAGCCATCAGCCAGTCATACTTTGAGATGGTGAATCCTACGGACAGGGCGTCAATGGAAGTTGCAACGCCCTGAATGAAAAGGGCCTTGGGACCAACTCCAGGAATTTCATCACCCTCATCGGTTCCCCGGATACCATTGATCAGCATGGAGCCACCAATATAGCCAAGAAGGATCAGCGCGATCCATGGAATAAATTTCTCAAATGTCCTGAAGTATTCTACAATGGTGTGGACACATAACCATCCGGTCATTGGCATGAAGGCCTGAAAAGCACCGAATGTGCCCGCAATGCCGCACATTTTTTTCATGCGCATCCTGGGCTCGTGAAGGCCGTTTGCCAGGGATACAGAAAAAGCATCCATTGCAAGACCGACTCCAAGCAGGGCGCTGTTTAGAAAAAACACAAAACTGTAGTTCATTTTTACATTCCTCCGTAATGTATTTTATTGCTGGTTTCCATTTTTTAATTTGCTATGGAAACAGATCGTTTAGCAAAGCCTCTTACAGCATGAAAAAAGACCCAATATATAACCACAGGCTATATATGGGTCATCTGCATTCTTATAAAAGGACAGACTCCATGTATAGCATAACGTTATACATGAGTCTCGCAATTTAATGCAAGCCAGATCGAAACACTGCTTTAAAAGCTGCTGTTCATTCAGTGAACAGCAATCTATACAAACAGATTCATACGGTCGGTATGTTGACTTGCCACGCGTCTATGGACACGCTTGCTACTCCCTCACAGGGAAACCTTGTTTCGTAACTTTATCAGATAATGGGAAAATTGTCAATAATTTTTCTCAATAATATTGACATCCTGACAATATTAGAATAAACTAACTCCTGTAACATTAATGATAAAATTTATCATTAGCAGACGAATTTTATCAAAAATTGTTGCTGCTTAGTTTTGAACAGCAGCAAAAATCTTACATATGGGAAAAGAGGACAAGTACATATGACGTTAAAAGACCTTCCCATCGGGAAAACCGCCACAGTTACAGTAGTAGGAGGAGAGGGTGCCCTGCGGCAGCATTTCCTGGATATGGGAATCATTCCCATGGCTGACGTGACCATGGTAAAATATGCACCTATGGGTGATCCTGTTGAAGTCAGGATACATAGCTATGAGCTGACTCTGCGTCTTGCAGATGCTGCCCAGATTCAGATTGATAATGTAAGGGATGAAAAAGAGCAGAAACGAGGAAGCCGTGTCAGGGCAATTCCTCATCCAGGTCTGGGCGAGGGAGGTAAATATCATGAAAAAGCAGATGAGCATCCCCTTCCTGACAGTGAGCTTCTTACCTTTGCGCTGGCAGGAAACCAGAACTGCGGGAAAACAACCCTGTTTAATCAGTTAACCGGCTCCAGTCAACATGTAGGAAACTTTCCGGGAGTTACAGTAGACCGTAAAGATGGTATTATTCGTGGGAAAAAGAATACTTTGGTGACAGATTTGCCGGGAATTTATTCCATGTCTCCTTATACCAGCGAGGAAATCGTAACCAGAAGCTTTATTTTGGAGCAGCATCCTAAGGGAATTATCAATATTGTGGATGCCACGAATATCGAGAGAAATCTTTATCTTACTATGCAGCTGATGGAGCTGGATGTGCCTATGGTACTGGCATTGAATATGATGGATGAAGTAAGGCAGAATGGTGGTTCTGTGCGTGTGAACCAGATGGAGGAGGCCTTGGGGATTCCGGTTGTACCTATTTCTGCAGCAAAAAATGAAGGTATTGATGAATTGGTTGCACATGCCATTCATGTGGCAAAATATCAGGAAAAACCAAAGCGGCTGGATTTCTGTGATGCAAACGATGACGGCGGAGCCGTTCACAGATGTCTTCATGGAATTATGCATCTCATTGAGGATCATGCTCAGCAGGCAGATATCCCGGTACGTTTTGCTGCTAGTAAACTTGCAGAAGGGGATGAACTGATCCTGGAAAAACTTGGACTGGATCAGAATGAAAAAGAAACCCTGGAGCATATTGTAAAGCAGATGGAGACGGAGCGTGGGCTTGACCGGTCCGCAGCGATTGCCCATATGCGCTTTGATTTTATTGAAAAAGTCTGTGCGGAGACCGTGATTAAGCCTCATGAGAGCAAGGAGCATCTGCGTAGTCAGAAGATGGATAAAATACTTACAGGTAAATATACAGCTATTCCATGCTTTGCAGGTATTATGGCTCTGGTTTTCTGGCTGACCTTTGGTGTGATCGGAAAGGGACTTTCAGATCTTCTGGATATGGGGATTACCTGGCTGACTGCAGTGGTGGATCAGGCAATGACTGCATGGAACGTAAATAATGTGCTTCATTCTCTTGTAATTGACGGTATTTTCAATGGAGTTGGAAGTGTGCTCAGCTTTCTGCCGATTATCGTCACCCTGTTTTTCTTCCTGTCACTTCTGGAAGACAGTGGCTACATGGCCAGAGTGGCATTTGTAATGGATAAGCTGCTTCGAAAGATTGGACTTTCCGGACGAAGCATTGTCCCAATGCTTGTAGGCTTTGGATGCACAGTTCCCGGCGTTATGGCAAGCAGAACCCTGCCCTCAGAGCGTGACCGTAAGATGACGATCCTCCTTACTCCTTTTATGAGCTGTTCGGCAAAGCTTCCTATTTATGCTTTCTTTACAGCTGCCTTTTTCCCGAAATACGGTGCACTGGTAATGATAGCACTTTATTTCGGCGGAATTATTATGGGAATCCTGATGGCACTGATTTTTGGAAAAACCATGTTTAAGGGAGAAGCGGTTCCCTTTGTAATGGAGCTTCCTAATTATCGTCTTCCAGGTGCAAAAAACGTTGGCCAGCTTCTTTGGGAAAAAGCAAAGGATTTTCTTCAGAGAGCCTTTACTGTTATTTTTGTGGCAACCATTGTGATCTGGTTTTTACAGACCTTTGATCTGCATTTGAATATTGTGACAGATTCCAAAGACAGTATTCTTGCAGTACTTGCCGGATTTATTGCACCGGTATTTAAGCCTCTTGGCTTTGGAGACTGGAGATTTTCCACAGCTCTTGTAACAGGTTTCATGGCAAAGGAGAGCGTGGTTTCCACATTGTCCATATTATTTGGAAGCACAGCGGCACTGGTGGAGGTGCTTTCTCCGCTGGCAGCAGTGTGCCTTCTTACCTTCTGCCTTTTATATACCCCTTGTGTAGCCGCAATCGCTTCTGTAAAACGTGAGCTTGGCGGAAAGTGGGCAGCAGGAGTGGTAATCGGTCAGTGTGTGATCGCCTGGATTGCGGCATTTTTGGTAAAAATCGTCGGCGTTTTGATCGGATTTTGAGAAAAATGACTATTTTTCATTTTTGTTAAAAATAATATTGACTATTGGTCATTTTGGGTTATACTATAGTACGAAAGAAATGAATTTAAGGAGATGACATCAATGGTCAAAGTAGGAAAATGGATAGCCAAGCATAAGGTCCTGGTGCTTTTGATCGGACTTTTGCTGGTAATCCCGTCTGTGATCGGAATCGCAGAGACGAGAGTCAATTATGATCTGTTAAGTTACCTGCCGGATACCCTTGAGACAGTAAAAGGTCAGGATATTCTGGTAGATGAGTTTGGTATGGGCGCCTTTTCCATGGTAATTGTGGAGAATATGGATATGAAGGATGTCCAGAAGCTGGAAGAGAAATTCAGTGAAGTAGAGCATGTAAAGGATGTTCTCTGGTATGATGATGTGGCGGATATCACTCTTCCGGTAGAGATGATTCCTGAGAAGTACAGAAAGGTATTTATAAATGGCGATGCAACCATGATGCTGGTTCTGTTTGATAATACCACATCTTCAGATACTTCCATGGAAGCTATCACAGAACTACGTAAGATTGCCAACGAGCAGTGCTTCCTCAGTGGCATGACAGGAGTTGTTACAGATATTAAGAACATTGCCATGCAGGAGCTGCCGATTTACGTTGTGATCGCAGCAGTACTCAGTCTGATCGTTCTGGAGCTGACAAGCGGATCCTTTGTTGTTCCGTTTTTGTTCCTGCTTAGTATTGGACTTGCTATCCTTTACAACCTGGGAAGTAATATTATTCTGGGCGAGACCTCTTATATTACACAGGCACTTACCGCGGTACTTCAGCTGGGTGTTACCATGGATTATTCCATTTTCCTTCTGAACAGCTACGAGGAAAATAAGAAGCGGTTTCCTGGAGAAAAGGATCGTGCCATGGGTCATGCCATTGCCAATACTTTTAAGTCTGTAGCTGGAAGCTCTGTTACCACCGTAGCCGGCTTCGTTGCACTTTGTGTTATGACCTTTGCTCTTGGACGTGACCTTGGTATTGTTATGGCAAAGGGCGTTATTATTGGTGTTATCTGCTGTGTAACCATTCTTCCGGCACTGGTTCTGTTTTTTGACAAACCCATTGAGAAGACACAGCATAAGCTGCTTCTTGCTAGAATGGATAAACCTTCTGCATTTATTACAAAGCATTACAAGCTTTGGACTGTGATTTTCCTGGTGCTTCTGCTTCCGGCTATTTATGGAAACAATCATACAAAAATTTACTATAATATTGCAGAATCGCTTCCATCCACTTTGGATTGTAACATTGCCAATGATGAGTTGGAGAAAACTTTCGCAGTAGGCAATATCCATATGATCATGATGGATAAGAATATGGACTCCAAGCAGAAACAGCAGATGTTAAATGATATTGATAAGGTTGAGGGTGTGAAGTGGAGTCTGGGTATGAATTCCCTGATCGGACCTACCGTTCCGGAGTCTATGATCCCGGATGATCTGAAGAAGATTTTCAAAGGAGATCAATATGAGCTTGCATTTGTATGCTCTGAATATGGTTCTGCTACAGATGAGGTAAATGCCCAGCTTGCCCAAATTGATAAAATAGTAAAGAAATACGATAATACAGCAATGGTAATCGGTGAGGCACCGCTTATGAAAGATCTTCAGGATACCACAGATGCCGATCTGGTTCGTGTAAATGTAATCTCCATCGGTGCTATTTTCCTGATCATTATGATTATCTTTAAATCAATTTCCCTTCCAATCATTCTGGTTGCGGTTATTGAGTTTGCGATTTTTGTCAATATGGCTATTCCGTACTATCAGGGAATCAGCCTTCCGTTCGTTGCGAGCATCGTTATCGGTGCCATCCAGCTGGGTGCGACTGTTGACTATGCAATCCTGATGACTACCCGTTATCAGAGAGAGAGACAGCATGGCAAGAATAAGATGGAAGCCATCAGCATTGCCCATAAGACCAGCATGCCGTCTATTATCAGCAGTGGTCTCAGCTTCTTTGCGGCGACCTTCGGTGTTTCCTGCTATTCACAGGTTGAGATGATCGGTTCTATCTGTACACTGCTTGCCCGTGGTGCGATCATCAGTATGGTAGTTGTACTGTTTATCTTACCTGCCATGTTTATGATCTTCGATAAACTGATCTGTGTTACATCTATTGGTTTCCTTGGAGATAAAAAGGCAGCCAAAGCGAAATAAAACATAATCAGACGTCCTGGGAGCGCTGATTACGCTCAGAACAGCCGGCTTTGGAAGAAATCCGTTACGGTTCGCTCCGTGACAAGTAACACGCTTCGCGATGCATAGAAATCCTGCTTCAGCAAAATGAGGCAGGATTTTTTTGTTGAATAAAAGAGAAGAAAACGTTATAATTGTGTTGCATTTTAGAGCCTGTTTGAAAAAACATTCCCGCAAATTGTGACGTACATTTTGCAGAATGCCTTTTTCAAATACGTTTTAGGAAATGGAGTGATTTGTACATGACATTAGAAGAAATCCTTGTCCAAGTGCAAATGGGAGGACTTTCTCCGGAAGCAGCAGGAAAGCTGATTCGACAGGATGGCTACAAGGAAATGGATTATGCCAAGCTGGATACGGGGAGAAAAGCCCGTACTGGTTTCGCAGAGGTGATTTACTGTAGCAATAAGGCAGATGCCCATTTGCTGAAAATATTTGAACGTTTATATATGGAAGAGGGAGAAGTACTTGGAACAAGGGCTTCCCAGGCACAGTATGAGCTGGTGAAGGAGAAGTTTCCGGAAGCTCAGTATGACCCTGTTTCCAGAATCCTGAAAATAGAGAAGCCAGATAAGGTTCATGAGGGAAAGGTGGCTGTCTGTACCGCAGGCACTGCAGATATTCCGGTGGCCGAGGAAGCAGCACAGACTGCAGAATATTTTGGAACTCACGTGGAACGGATTTATGATGTTGGTGTAAGTGGAATGCACAGGCTGTTTTCCAGGCTGGAGATCATTCAGGACGCGAATTGTGTTGTGGCTGTGGCTGGCATGGAGGGTGCTCTTGCCAGTGTTATGGGCGGTCTTGTAAGCCGACCGGTGATCGCGGTGCCTACGTCTGTGGGATATGGAGCGAATTTCCATGGATTATCAGCACTTCTGACCATGATCAATTCCTGTGCTAATGGAATTGCCACCGTGAATATTGACAATGGATATGGAGCCGGATATCTGGCAACGCAGATGAACCGGCTGGCGCTTGGTAAGTAAGAGACACAAATTGAAAAGCAATTTGATAAATTTGTAACGAGGAGAATTATGGGAAAATCATTATATCTGGAGTGTTATTCCGGAATCAGTGGTGATATGACAGTGGCAGCACTGCTGGATCTGGGAGCAGATCAGAAGGTGCTGGAGGATGTACTTGAAAGTATTCCGGTGCAGGGATTTGAGATAAAAGTAAGCAGGGTGACGAAATCCGGGATTGATGCCTGTGATTTCGATGTAATCCTGGATGCAGAGATAGACGGACATGACCATGATATGGAGTATCTGCATGGACATGATCATGGAGATGAGATAGCAGCACATACTCACGAGCCCCATCGTCATCACAAACATCGCGGTATGAACGAAATCTGTCAGATACTTGCTGACACAAAGATGACTGACAGTGCCAGAGGTATTGCCCTTAAAATTTTTCAGATCCTGGCAAGGGCAGAAGCAAAAGCCCACAATGTTCCGGTGGAGGAGGTGCATTTCCACGAAGTTGGAGCTGTGGATTCCCTTGTAGATATTTTGTCCGTGGCAGTCTGCCTGGACAATCTTGGAATTACAGAGGTCATTGTACCTGTATTATGTGAAGGAATGGGTACGGTCCGCTGCCAGCATGGCATTTTACCAGTTCCGGTTCCAGCGGTAACCCATATTGTACAGCAGTGTGGCCTGAATCTGCGGATCACTCCGGTACAGGGTGAACTGGTAACTCCTACAGGTGCGGCAATTGTGGCAGCAGTACGTACTTCCTGCAAATTACCGGAGACCTTTGCAATTGAGAAAACAGGTATCGGAGCTGGCAAGAGGACGTATGAGTGCCCGGGAATCCTGCGTGCAATGCTGATTCACCCGGAAGAATCCCATAAACCGGAAAAAGCGGTGGGAATTCCGGCAGGAAATGAAAGTGCGGCAAATGAAACTGCCAAAATTCAGACCGGTGTTACGGAAAGCGCGGATTGTGCAGATTACATCTACAAGCTGGAAACAAACATCGATGACTGCAGCGGTGAAGTACTTGGCTTTGTCATGGAGAAGCTTTTTGAGGCCGGTGCAAGGGATGTGCATTATACTCCTGTATATATGAAGAAAAACCGTCCTGCATGGCTTCTTACCGTAATCTGTAAGGAAGAAGATGTCCCGGGAATGGAAGCTTTGATTTTTGCAGAAACTACCAGTATTGGTATCCGCAGGGTCAGGATGGAGCGCACGATTTTGCCCCGGAGAAAGCGGAAAGTAATGATTCCCTTCGGTGAGGTGGAAGTGAAAATCTGCGGTTCAGAAGGAGCAGAGAAATGCTATCCAGAGTATGAAAGCCTGGCGGAAATCTGCAGAAAGACTGGAATTTCTTATGCAGAAGCCTACCAGATGGCAGTAGATGCAAGTAAGAACCTGGAATGATTGATGTTATTGGTCACGGAGTAACACAGTAACTGATTGATCGCTTCCAGGTTAAATCGCAATATTGCAACCTGGGAAAGAGTATGTTACAATACAGTTTGGCTTTTTTCCAAAAAGAAGTTTATATACGAATGCTTTGGATAAAACAGAAAGCCAAATTTTTCAAAATATAATGGAGTGAATATGAAGAAATATTTAGATAATCTCAGACAGTATCAGTTCCTGTTAAGTGAATTGGTCAAAAAAGGAATCAAGCTGAAATATCGTCGTTCCTACCTTGGTATTTTGTGGTCCATGCTAGAACCACTGCTTTCCATGGTGGTACTGACCATTGTCTTTGGAACCCTGTATGGAAACACGGACAAAACATTCCCTGTATACATTCTTTCCGGACGTCTTCTGTACAGCTTTTATTCCTCTGCAACCAAAGCTGCGCTGAAATCCATCCGATCCAATGCAGCAATGATCAAGAAAGTGTATGTACCGAAATATCTGTATCCACTTTCAACTGTAATTTATAATTATATTATTTTTCTGATCTCCCTGGTTGTGCTTGCCATTGTAGGCGTGATCCTGGGTGTGAAACCGACTATTTATCTGCTTCAGGCACCGGTTGCCCTGATCATCATTCTGATCCTTTCCTACGGAAGTGGAATGTTCCTTGCAACTATCGGTGTATTTTTCAGAGATATTGAGTACCTCTGGTCTGTTGCCCTGATGCTGATCATGTATACATGTGCCATCTTCTATTATCCAAGCAAGCTGCTGAAGAGTGGCTGGGCATGGATTCTGAAGTTTAATCCGCTGTACTGTACCATTCAGATTTTCCGATCTGCAATCTTCGGAGAGCCTATGTATGCGCCATATGTAATTTATGCAGTTGCATTCAGCGTAGTGATCACCATCATCGGACTTGTATGCTTCAAGAAAAAACAGGATAATTTTATTCTGTACATCTAGAACCTGTTTGAAAAATCATTCCCTGCAGAAAGTATTTTTCAAATACGCTCTAAACTACCATTTACAGGAACATGTTAAGGAGAAAATATGAGCAAGACAGCCATTGAAGTCGATAACGTAAGCATGAAGTTCAACCTGAGCCGTGAGAAGGTTGACAGTTTAAAAGATTATATATTTAAAACCATCAAGAGAGAAATCCAGTACAATGAATTCTGGGCTCTGAAGAATGTAAGCTTCAGCGTGGAAAAGGGAGACCGTGTAGGTATCCTTGGTCTTAACGGAGCTGGAAAAAGTACTCTTCTGAAGGTCATTTCCGGTGTATTCAAGCCTACTGAGGGTCATGTGGACAAACATGGGAAAATGGTTCCCCTTCTGGAGCTTGGCGCTGGCTTTGACCCGCAGTATACAGGAAAAGAGAATATTTACCTGTATGGTGCCATGCTTGGATATACCAAGAAATTTATTGACAGCAAATATGATGAGATTGTAGAATTCTCTGAACTTCAGAAATTCATGGATGTTCCGGTGAAGAATTATTCCTCCGGTATGAAATCCAGACTTGGCTTTTCCATTGCCACAGTAGTAGAACCGAAGATCCTGATCCTGGATGAGGTGCTTTCCGTAGGGGATGCCAAGTTCCGAAAAAAAAGTGAAAAGAAGATCATGAGTATGTTTGACTCAGGTGTTACCGTCCTTTTTGTATCCCATTCTCTGGAACAGGTACAGCGCCTTTGCAATAAGGCCATGATTCTGGAAAAAGGTAAGCTGATCGCATACGGCGACATTGATCCGATCTCTGAGCAATACAGTAAAATGATAGGTGGCTGATCATGAAAAAGGAATTAACCCGGGAAGTTTCCAGATATGACAAGCTGATAAAGCGTTTAGAAGGTGAAAAATGAAAATCCTGCAGGTAGGGCTGGGAAATAATCCTGGCGGTATGGAAGCATTTGTAATGAACTATTTCAGGGAACTGGCCAGACAGGGAGTATCCTTTGATTTTGTATCCATGTATGGAACGATTGCTTATGAGAAAGAAATCCTGGAGCTTGGTGGACGGGTTTTTTATGTTCCCAATATAAAAAAAGATTACTTTGGCTATATAAAGGCCTTTCGGAAGCTCCTTTCCCGGGAGAAGTACGATGTCGTGCATGTGAATATGCTTTCAGCAGCCAATATCGTACCACTTCGCCTGGCGAAGCAGGCAGGAGTGAGAAAGGTGATCGCACATTCCCATAACGCTTCAGCACCGGGAATTGTGCGTAAGCTGATGGATGGCATGAATCGTCCCAGAATAAAGCATTATGTGAATGAGAAGTTTGCCTGTTCCGAAAAAGCAGGCAGATGGCTGTTCGGAGATAAGGCTTTTGAACGGGGAGAAGTAACATTGGTTGCAAACGCAATTGAGACAGATAAATATGGCTTTTCAGAGTCAAACAGGCGGAAAATCAGAGAGAAGTTGGGGATTTCCGGGGATGCCCTGGTAGTAGGGCATGTAGGCAGGTTTCAGGTTCAGAAGAATCATGAGGCCATTCTCCGTATTTTCCATGAAATCCAACGAAAAGAGCCAGCTGCAAGGCTTTGCCTTATTGGTGACGGCGAATTAAAGGAACAGATCCAGGAGCAGGCTAAAAAGGCGGGTGTCCTGGATAAAATCATATTTACGGGAGTATGTCAGGACGTGGAGCGGTACTTAAGCGCCATGGATGTTTTCCTGTTTCCTTCTTTATTTGAAGGACTTCCATTTACTCTTCTGGAAGCTCAGGCCAATGGCCTGCCCTGTGTGATTTCAGACCAGATCACAGGAGAAGCAGTACTCTCCCGGGAAAATGTGACGATGATTTCCCTGGCAGAAAGCCCGGAGAAATGGGCCAAAACTGTATTTAAGATGAAGGAAGCCGGGAGAATCGAAAGAGAAGAAGCGGCCAGAAGGCTGGCAGAAGCAGGATTTGACATCCATAAGGAAGGGCAGAAGTTGATGCTTCTGTATGGCAGATAAGCTGACTGAGAAAGCTTTAGAGCGTGTTTGAAAAAGGCTTTCTGCAAGATGTGCGTCACAATTTCTAGACCGCAACCATTTAAAGAGCAGGAGAATAGGAATGGAAAAAATAGATTTTGTGCTCACCTGGGTGGACGGCAGTGACCCTGACTGGCTGGCACAGCGCAGGGAATATCAGCCTGGCAGGGGAACTGACGCCGGGGAGAGCAGATACCGCGATTGGGACAATCTCCAGTACTGGTTCCGCGGTGTGGAGAAATTTGCTCCCTGGGTAAATAAAATATATTTTGTCACATGGGGACATGTTCCAAAGTGGCTGAACACAGCTCATGAGAAGATTCAGATTGTAAAGCATGCGGATTTTATGGCGCCTGCTTATCTTCCTACCTTTAATATTAATTCCATAGAACTGAATCTTCACCGAATAAAAGGATTGTCAGAGCATTTTGTCTTTTTTAATGATGATATGTTTCTCATTGATTCCGTGAGACCGGAAGATTTTTTCAAAAACGGATTTCCCTGTGACTGCTGTATTGAGACCGCCCTTGTGCAGGACAATATCCGCAACCCTTTTGCCAATATTCTTATGAATGATGCAGCTCTTGTCAATATGCATTATAATAAAAAAGAAGTGATCAAAAAGCAGGCAAAAAAATGGTTTAGCCCGGCTTATGGAGCAATGCTCTTCCGCAATGTGCTGATGCTGCCTTATCGTGAATTTTCCAGTTTTAAATATTCACATCTTCCAAGTCCTTTTTTGAAAGCAACCTATTGGAAAGTATGGGACGAAGAGGGTGCTGTTCTGGATGAGGTTTGTAAGAATCGTTTCCGCACAGTATTCGATGTGAACCAGTACGTGATGAAATACTGGCAGTACATGGAAGGGAAATTTACGCCCCAGTCACCGAAGCTTGGAAGATTTTATACCATAGGAAAACATGATCAGCAGATCCACCATACCATTCGCAGACAGGCGTGTAAGATGATCTGCCTTAATGATGATGTGAATGTGGGTGATTTTGAGAAGCAGAAGAAAGAAATTCAGAGAAGCTTTGAAGTGATTTTTCCAGAGAAATCGTCTTTTGAGATGTAATTGCAGAAAGCCTTTTTCATACAGGCTCTGGTGTATCGTAATTTTTGTCAGGCAAATTATAGAAACGAGGGTAAGAGATGACAAAGGATTCCCTTAAAAGGAAAATAAAAGAAGAGGGTCTGGCTGGAAGTGTTCTTTATTATCTGGGTCGCTTTTGTTCAAAAGCGGAGCTTGCCATGGTGGGAAAATGGTTCGGGAATCACGGGAAGCTCCGTCAGAACTGCATTGTGCTGAAAAACCGTACCATGCAGGACATGACAGACAATCCCAGGGCCTTTTATGAATATCTGATTCAGAATAAAATAAATGAGAACTATCAGATTATCTGGATGGTTTCCGATAAGAAAAAATGTAAGAAACTGAAATGCAAGAATGTTAAATTTGTAACGGCAGAGAATAAATATGGCTGGTCCAGCCCCCTTTCTTATTATTATGGTGCTGTTGCAGGATTTTTTTTCTATACAAACAATACAGCTTACCTGAATTTTTACCATTGTAAAGGGCAGACCACAGTGAACATGTGGCATGGCTGCGGCTATAAGGATGCAGCCAAAGACAACAAGCCGCCTGCAGGAAAAAGCATGATGCATTTTGACCATGCCATGGTGCCGGGACCTGTGTTTGTGGAAACAAAATCCCGTTACTGGAACTGTGAGAAAGAGAAGATTCTTGCCCTTGGCTATCCAAGATATGACTGGATGCTCCATCCATCTGTCAGCCGTGGGGAGGCGCTGGAGAAGCTTTTTTCCCATAAGGATATGAAAACCGTGATCTGGATGCCTACTTTCCGAAAAAGTGAGGTGCTGATCAGCGCAGAGAATGAAATTGAACTTCCCTTTCAGCTTCCTGCATTGGAGAGCGAGGCGGAGCTGAAAGCACTGGATGTTCATTTAAGGGAATGCGGAATATTTCTGATCATCAAAAAACATCCCCTTCAGTCTGGCTGGTCCCTGGATGAAGGTGCGTATACCAATATCCGTTATGTGACAGAAGAAATGCTTCAGAAATCGGGCATTCAGCTGTATGAACTGGTGGGACTTATGGATGGACTGATTTCGGATTATTCCTCCATTGCAGTAGACTATATGCTTCTTGACCGACCTCTGGGCTATGTGCTCACAGACCTGGAAAGCTATCGAAATACAAGAGGATTTGTATTTGAAAATCCGGAAGCATATATGCCAGGTGAGAAGATTTACAATTTAGAGGATCTGAAGGACTATTTTTCCCATATCGCAGTGGGAGAGGATCCTTTTAAAGAAGAGAGAAGAAGATTATTGCCTGCAATGCACACTATGCCAAAGAAGTCAGGTTACTGCGAGGCACTTGCAGAGTATTTGAATATAAAGTAAAATAAAAGCAGAAGTTACCCATCCAAAAAGGTTCTAGTACATCATTTCGTAAATAATTATATCAATCGGATTCACAGACAAGTGAGTGGTATAGTTATTTAGAAAACAATGTGCTATGATTATTTTTTTGAAAAAAACAGATACAGGAGAGGGATAAATGGGAAAGGTAATCGGATACACACAGGGAACTTACGATATGTTTCATATCGGTCATCTGAACCTGATCAAAAATGCTAAGAGAAGATGTGATTATCTGATCGTAGGCGTAAATACAGATGAGCTTGTGGAAAGCTATAAGAATAAAAGACCTATCGTGCCATTGGAAGAGCGGGCTGAGATCGTCCGGTCTATTAAATATGTGGACGAGGTGATCATCACGAATACCCTTGATAAAAAAGAAATCTGGGATAAGATCCGTTTCGATGAAATTTATATCGGAGATGACTGGAAGGGAAATGAGCGCTGGGAGCGCACCGGGAAAGAGATGGAAGCCCTGGGAGCCAGGCTGGTTTATCTTCCCTACACCAAAGATACTTCTTCTACAATGCTTCGTGAGAAACTGAAAGAGTATTAATGCGGACTGATTTAGAGCCTTTTTTAAACAGGCTCTGGATTGTAATATATTAAGAAAGGTAAAATCCATGGAAAGAGCACAGAGAATTCTAAAGAAATTTTCAAAAATCCTGAAAGAGCAGGGCGCAGGACCTTTGTTCACCACATTCAAAGGCTATGTGACTTATGCTTTATATGACCGCTGGAAAGTGAGAAGACTTCGTAAATTCCCCCCGCGTATGGTGAAAAACAGAATCCTGTTTGAGACAAATGATGATTTTACAGACAATTGCCGGGCTCTTTTTGATTATATGGTTGCAAATGGATATAATAAAAAATATGAGCTTGTCTGGCTGGTTCATGAGCCGGAGAAGTATAAGAAATACCAGGCGGAGAATGTGAAGTTTGTTCGCAATTTCAAGAAGAACACGACGATCCGCAGGGCAGCAGCTTACCGCTATGCATTGACCTCAGCCTTTATTTTTTACACCCAGGCGTTTAACTGGATCGGAATGGCAAGAAAGGGTCAGACTTTTGTAAATCTCTGGCATGGCTGCGGCTACAAGGCGAACAAGAACAACCGCAAGGTATTTTTCGACTACTGTCTGGTGCCAGGAGATGTGTTTATTGAGACGAAGAAAGAGTTCTTTGGCTGCAGTTCCAGGAAGCTTCTTGCACTTGGCTATCCCCGTTACGATCAGATGATGAAGGGAAGCAACGCCGCAAGAGCATATAAGGAAAAGCTTCTGAAAGCAGCTGACAGTGACAAGCTGATCCTGTGGATGCCTACCTACCGTCATGCAAGCAGCGAGAGACTGAATGAGGAAACGCTGAACAATGAATTTAATATCCCGATCCTGGACGATAAGGAGCGGCTTCTTGCTTTTAATAATTTCTGTCGTGATAATCATGTACTTGTGGTAATTAAGAAGCATTATCTCCAGATTCCATATGACTTTGGAGAAAATGTGCTGACAAATATTGTTTACCTGGAAAATCAGGATCTGGAAGACAATGGCTTGCAGCTTTATGAGTTTATCAACTGTTCGGATGCCCTGATTTCTGACTATTCCTCTGTGGCAATTGATTATCTGCTTCTCAACAGACCTATTGGATTTACCCTGGATGACTATGATGCCTATACGGAGTCCAGAGGATGGGTATTTGAAGATCCACTGGAATACATGCCAGGAGAACATATTTACAATGTACAGCAGTTTGAACAGTTTGTTCTGGATGTCAAAAATGGAAAAGATGACTATGAGAATCAGCGTAAGGCAATTCTTGCAAAGACTCATAATGTAACAGATAATTACTGCAAACGTGTTCTGGATTATTTCAAAATTACGGTATAACAGAGAAAATACGAAAGCCTTTTTTACATGCTTCAGGATTTATCCCGCAAAAGGAGGAAGCCCCTGCAGGGGTGGTATATAACATGAAAATATGTATCTGGATAACAAAAATCTTTGATCTGGGCGGAACCAAGAGAGTGGTTTCCCTGTTGGCAAACGAGCTGGTGAAAGAGCATGAAGTGACGATCATGACTTATGAAGACCGCTTTCGTGAAGACCGCACCATGTATCATTTAAGTGAAGATATTAATGTGGATTTCATTGACAACAGCCAGTTCGTGAATAAGCATCATACCCCGGCTTTCTGCGCCCGCTATCTGGTGAAGAAGCTCAATGACAGATCTGGTATGTTTAATAAAAAAAGCCTGAATTCCATTCTTGCAGAAGCAATTTTTCCCCAAAAAACAAGAGAGAAATGGGTGGAATATTTTAATTCCCAGGATTATGACGTGATCCTTACCACAGCATCCCTAAGCCTGAGACTTGCCATGATCGCGCCCCGGCTGAAAGCCGCAACCATCGGGTGGCAGCATAACTGCTATGACGGATATCTTCATGTGAAGCCTGTCGTTTTCTGGCAGCAGGAGAACCTTCTTCAGCAGTATCTCCCAAATCTGGACCGCTACATTGTGTTGAGTGATTATGATAAGCGCGATTATATGGAGAAGCTTGGAATAGATTGTGAAGTAAAAATCAATCCCAGAAGCTTTGTCAGTGAAAAGAAGTGCGATGTGAAATCAAAACGTTTTCTCATGGCGACCCGTTTCGTATATGCCAAAGGACTGGATCTGATGATGGAATCCTTTGAAGAGTTCTGCAAAGAGGATTCGGAGTGGGAGCTTGATATCATCGGAGACGGAGATCTTTTTGACCAGATCAGAGCAGACGCGAAGAAGCGTCATCTGGAGAAGCGTGTCCATTTTGTAGGATATACCAATGAGCCTGAGAAGTATTATCTGAATTCTTCTGTTTTCCTTCTTCCATCCAGATGGGAAGGCTGGCCTATGGTGATTATGGAAGCCTTTGAGTTCGGTCTTCCGGTAATCGCTTATCATATGGGCGCCATGGATCTGATCATTGATGATGGAAAGACTGGTTTCCTTCCTGAAGCGTTTGATCCCCACAAATTTGCCCAGGCCATGCTGAAACTGGCACATGATAAAGAGCTTCGTGCCCGGATGTCTGCGAATGCCATTGCCAAGTCTGATGATTTCTCTATTGACAAGGCTGTGAAAGAATGGGACGGACTTTTTGAACGTGTAGTTGCGAAGAAGAGGGGGAAGTGACATGAAGATCAACGTGAACAACCTGAAGAAGCTGGTGAAAAGGATGGTCCGCCCGGATGAAAATTCCGGTAAAGAAAAGGACACTTTTGAGGCTGCCTTAAAGAGAGCCAGGGATGAGGCAAAATACAATCTTACGGAGGAGCTTCGGGAGAAGTACGCGGATTTTCTTGACAGTCCCATAAAGGAAAAATGTATACTATACGAGGCATTTGGGGGCAGAGGCATGACCTGCAGCCCTCATGCCATTTTCAAGTATTTGCTGACCCAGACAGAATTTCAGGAGTATCTCCATGTCTGGGTCATTGACGATTTTTCGGATAATGAACCATGGATGGGACTTTACAGGGATGATCCAAATGTGAAATTTATTAAATTCCAGTCTGTAGAATACAGGGAATATCTGGCTACAGCCAAATATCTGATCAATAATGTAAGCTTTCCCGGATATTTTACCAAACGTAAGGAGCAGATCTTTGTGGATACCTGGCACGGAATCCCGTTAAAAACCATTGGATTTGACATTCCGGCAGGCAAGGTGAGTGCAGGAAATACAGTAAGGAATTTCCTTGCAGCAGACTATCTGATCGCGCCCAATCATTTTATGACAGAGATTTATGAGAATGCGTTCAAAATGAAAAATCTTTATCCCGGAAAAATCCTGGAAATCGGGCAGCCCCGTAATGACAGCTATTTTCACACAGACCGGGAGGCCATATTTAAGAAGCTGCAGATGGCAGGCGTGGAGGCAGATCCAAAGAAGAAGCTGATCCTTTATGCGCCTACCTGGAAGGGCAGCAGGTATTCCAGCCCTGATACCAGCCTGGATGCCTATGAGAAGATGATCCGCACTATCGAGGAGAATGTGGATACCAGGGAGTACCAGGTGCTGGTGAAGCCTCATCAGATTGTATACTACCACATTAAAGACACAGTAGGGATAACCGGCCAGTATATTCCTGCAACCGTAGATACCAATGAGCTTCTTCGTGCTACAGATGTTCTGATTTCCGATTATTCCAGTATTTATTTTGACTATCTGGTATCGAAAAAGCCCATTTTGTTCTTTATCCCGGATCTTGCAGAATATAAAAATTACAGAGGCTTATACTTCGGAATTGATAAGCTGCCGGGTCCTGTTGCAGAAACTTATGAGCAGCTTGGAGATTATGTGAAGGATGCCGAAAGAGCCATGGAGCCATACCGGAAGGTTTACGAAAGGGAAGCAGCCTGGGCGTGTCCGCAAGATGACGGAGAGGTCTGCCGCCGCCTTGCAGACATTGTGTTCCACGGAAAAGAAGATTCCCGGTGTATAGCCTGTCAGGATGAGGCGCAGTCACCAAAGAAAAAGCTTCTGATGTATGCCGGTGATTTTTCGGAGGGAGATGACACCGAAGCATTTCTTGGACTTGCAGAGAACCTGGATTTTCAGAAATACGATGTTACCCTGCTTGTGTGCGGTGGTGGAGACGATTTTGCAGAAGAACAGATCATAGGTCTTCCTACCGGGCTTCGGATCCTTTACCGTGGTCAGCCTTTTAACGGAAAAGCGGAGGAAATCGCGCAGAATGAGCTGTTTTTGAAGGGAAAAATAAAAGATATTCCACATGCTTTTTACAAGAGAGAGGCAAGGCGCCTGTTTGGAGAGGCGAAATTCGACTGTGCAATTGACCTTACCGGGAAAAAGAGCCTGTTTTCAGTGGTGGCAAAGGAGATGGATGGCGTTCGGTTTTTCCAATACAATGCACGTTTTGTCCGTGAAAAACAGATTGCAAAGGAGCTGGCAGGCCAGCAGGTAATCGTATCTGCCACAGAAAGCTACTTTATTGCCAGATACCAGGGAAGCAATCCAGCTGTTATTACCGTGGAAGCCATTCCGGCACCGGATACAGAGAAAATCAATTATATCTGTATGTACCAGCAGAAAGCCCAGAACGTTCTGAAGGCTTTTGACCGTCTGGAGAAAAATACTTGTCTTTACATTACCGGAAAAGGGAAAGGGTATCAGAAGCTGAAAGCTATGGTTTCAGATCTTCACCTGGAGGGAAGGGTGATTCTTACCGGATGGCTTGAGAAACCCTTTGCATTTATGAATCTGTGCGATTATTTTATCTGTCCGGAAGGGGAAGAAGAAGGCCTGGGTACCCTTGCTGCAAAAACCATGAATATGAAGCTGCTGGCAGAAGACTGCACAACAGAGATGCCTTACAGCTTTCAGGCCATGTCCTGGAACGAGGAACAGAGTGGGAAGCTGGATGAGCTGATAGAAGGTAAGAGGACTTCAGATGAATGAGATAGAGAAGATTTTGAAAGATAATATGGAGGATTATGAG
>ENA-OXVM01000324-OXVM01000324.1-human-gut-metagenome-genome-assembly--contig:-NODE-324-length-18348-cov-21.3394_pt1 | contig 18348 bp, 13 predicted proteins | sample MGYA00249574_ERZ652691 | MGnify/ENA primary metagenome ERZ652691 (study PRJEB26925, sample SAMN05826508) | human gut metagenome | biome: ENVO:2100002; feature: ENVO:00000062; material: ENVO:00002003...
GGAACAGATGTAGTATCCGATATTTTATTTTTCCAAAAACGGGATCGGGCAGTGCTGCAGAAGCCTTCTTGGGTGGAAGTGGGAGAAACCGAAGAGGGATATAAAATCAATTCTTATTTTGTAGAACATCCGGAAATGGTGCTGGGGGACTTTGCGCTTGAGAGCAATCAGTACGGAAGAATGGAAGTTACAGTAAAGCCGAGAAAAGAAAATTCTTTGGAAGAACAGTTAAAAGAGGTTATTCCTTTCATTCAAGGGCAGATTACAGTCAGAGAGTTTGACGAATTGGACTTAAATGAAACAGAAGACTCCATTCTGGCTGATCCGTCTGTGAAGAATTTCAGTTTTGCAAAGGTTGGAGAACAGGTGTATTATCGGGAAAATTCCAGAATGAACCGTATGGATTTACCTGCTGTGACAACAGAACGTGTCATAGGCATGATAGAGATTCGGGATATTACCAGAAAGTTGATTGACAGCCAGATGGAAGATGCCGGTGAGGAGGAAATCAAGAGTCTTCAAAAGGAATTAAATCAAATCTATGACACTTTTACAGAGAAATATGGACTGCTCAACAGCACTGCGAACCGTCGGGCATTTTCACAGGACAGCAGCTATTGTCTGCTTGCTTCTCTGGAATTTTTAGACGAAGAGGGGAAGTTAAAAAGAAAAGCAGATATTTTTCATAAGCGTACAATCCGAAAAGCAGAACCGATAGAGCGTGTGGACACTGCAAGCGAAGCGCTTGCTTTGTCTTTGGCAGAACGTGCAAAAATAGATTTGTCCTTTATGACAGAACTGACAGGAAAGCCGGAGGCAGAGATTATTGAAGAATTAACCGGAGTTATTTTCCAAAATCCATTGACGGAAAAGTGGGAAACTTCAGATGAATATTTATCAGGGAATGTCCGGATAAAGCTGGAAGTAGCAAAACAATTTGCTGAAAATCACGATCGCTATCAGGTGAATGTGCAGGCGCTTGAAAAAGTGCAGCCAAAAGAATTGGAAGCATCAGAAATTGAAATCCGACTTGGCGCAACGTGGGTGGATGCAGAGTATATCACCGAGTTTATGGGAGAACTATTTCAGACACCAGACTATTATCTTGGAAGCCGGATTGAGGTAAAATATGCCCCGGTAAACGGACAGTGGAATATTTCAGGGAAATCGTTGGATACGTATGGGAATACACGGGTAACTGCTACTTATGGAACAGCCCGTGCAAATGCCTATCGTTTGCTGGAAGATGCGTTAAATCTGCGTGATACAAAGATTTATGATACCATACAGGACGTTGACGGAGAACACAGAGTATTAAATAAGAAAGAAACTATGCTGGCACAGCAAAAGCAGGATATGATTAAAGAAGCCTTTAAGGAATGGATTTTTCGTGATATAGACCGGAGGGAAGCCTTATGTAAGAAATATAATGAGATTTTTAACAGTGTCCGTCCCAGAGAATATGATGGAAGTCATATTCAATTTGTAGGAATGACACCGGAAATTACCTTGATGCCACATCAGAAAAATGCAGTAGCCCATGTATTGTATGGAGGAAACACATTGCTGGCACACTGTGTAGGGGCTGGAAAGACGTTCCAGATGATCGCAGCGGGAATGGAGAGTAAGCGGCTTGGTCTTTCGCAGAAAAATCTCTATGTTGTGCCGAATCATCTGACCGAACAGTGGGGGAGTGACTTTCTCCGGCTTTATCCGGGAGCCAATGTATTGGTAGCTACCAAGAAGGATTTTGAGCCGGCGAACCGAAAGAAATTTTGTTCTCGGATTGCCACAGGAGATTACGATGCAATTATCATTGGACACAGCCAGTTTGAGCGTATTCCGCTGTCAAAAGAACGTCAGATGGCAATGATTGAACAGCAGATAGAAGAAATCATGCTGGCAATCGAAGAAGCACAAAGTGATGACAGTCCACGTTATACCATAAAGCAGATGGAGAGAACGAGAAAAGGTCTGGAGAAAAAACTGGAAAAATTAAACGACGATACCAGAAAAGATGATGTGGTGATCTTTGAGCAGTTAGGCGTAGACAGGCTGTTTGTAGACGAGAGCCATTTTTACAAAAATTTGTTCCTTTATACAAAAATGAGGAATATTGCAGGGATTGCACAGACTGATGCACAGAAAAGTTCAGATATGTTTATGAAATGCAGATATATGGATGAACTGACGGGAGGAAAGGGTGTTACTTTTGCCACAGGAACCCCCGTTTCGAATAGTATGACGGAACTATATACCATTATGCGGTATTTACAATATGATACTTTGCAAAAGTTACAGTTGGGACATTTTGACTCTTGGGCGGCAACTTTTGGAGAAACAGTGACAGCAGTAGAATTGTCACCGGAAGGAACGGGCTATCGTGCAAAAACACGGTTTGCCCGCTTTTTTAATCTTCCGGAGTTGATCTCTCTTTTTAAAGAAAGTGCGGATATTCAGACTGCAGATATGCTGCATTTACCTGTGCCGGAAGCAGAGTATATCAATGAAGTGTTAAAGCCAAGTGAAGAACAGCAGGAATTAGTAGCGGCGTTTGGGGAACGTGCGGAAATTGTAAGAAGTGGAGGTGTGGACGCTTCCGTTGATAATATGCTTAAAATCACTAATGATGGACGAAAATGTGCGTTGGATCAGCGTCTTATCAATGACATGCTTCCAGATTATGAAGACAGCAAGATTAACCGTTGTGTGGAAAATACTTTTTCTATTTGGGAAGAAACAAAGGAGCAGTTTTCCACACAGCTTATTTTCTGTGATTTATCAACACCAAAAAGTGACGGTTCTTTTAATGTATATGATGATATTCGGGAAAAACTGGTAACAAAAGGGATACCAAAAGAGGAAATTGTGTTTATTCATGAAGCGGGAACGGAAACAAAAAAAGCAGAACTTTTTGCAAAAGTGCGTTCCGGTCAGGTCAGGGTTTTACTGGGTTCTACCCCGAAATTAGGGGCAGGTACGAACATTCAAGATCGCCTGATTGCCCTTCATCATTTAGATTGCCCCTGGAAGCCTGCAGATTTGGAACAACAGGAGGGAAGAATTTTGCGGCAGGGCAATCAAAATAAAAAGGTAAAGATTTTCCGATATGTGACAGAGAATACCTTTGATGCGTATATGTGGCAGATTTTGGAGAATAAACAGAAATTTATTTCCCAGATTATGACAAGCAAATCCCCTGTTCGTGCCTGTGAAGATGTCGATGACACAGCATTGTCGTATGCAGAAATTAAGGCACTGGCAACGGGAAATCCTTATATCAAGGAAAAAATGGACTTGGATATACAGGTAAGTAAATTGAAATTATTAAAAGCAAACCATACCAGTCAGAAATATAAACTGGAAACGGATATTGCAAAGAATTATCCAATGCAGATTGCAGCACAGAAAGAACGCCTTGCGGGGCTTCGTTCCGATGCAGAAGCCGTCCGTCCTATTTTTGAGAACGAAGATTTTTCCATGATTGTTTCCAATAAAACCTTTACGGATAAAAAAGAAGCAGGAACCGCACTTTTGGCAGCATGTGAAGGATTAAAAGCCATTCATACAGAGGGAAAAATAGGAACGTTTCATGACTTTTCTTTATACGCAAAATTTGATGCTTTTAATCAACGGTACATCATGACCATTAAGAGAAAGTGTAGTTATCTGATTGAGATGGGAAAGGATATTCTTGGAAATTTACAGCGTATCAGTAATGCGTTAGGTGGAATTGAGAAGAAAATGGAAGAAACAGAGCAAAAATTGGAAACACTGCAGAAGCAGTTGGAAACAGCACAGGAGGAAGCTGCGAAGCCTTTTCCCAAAGAAAAGGAATTGCAGGAGAAGATGGAAAGGCTTGCAGAACTGAACTCCCTTTTGAATATGGATGAAAAGGAAATGCCGCAAGATCAGGAGAAAGAAGTAGATCAGGTGGCAGATTTGCCGAGAAGGTCAGTCAATTATGCAGGCAGAGTGTCAGAAGGTCGAAAAGGGAAAATAGAAAAATCTTCAGTGCTTGGCAGATTGAAAACCACACAAAGAAATATAGAAAAAGGCTGGAAAAACAGAAATATGCAGAAGAAAAAGCAGGAACAGCAGTTATAAAGAGGAAGTCCCGTCAGGAAACTGGCGGGACATTTTTACTAGGGAGGATTTGTCTATGGCAGGAAATAGAGAGCAGCAAATGTACGAAATTACGAAGCAGTTGGAAGAAGGTGTAAAAGCGTTATTTACCTCAGAACGGTATACAGAATATTTAAAAACCATGTCAAAATTTTATAATTACAGCTTTAATAATACGGTTTTGATTGCATTGCAAAGACCAGAAGCAACTTTGGTAGCGGGATATTCTGCATGGCAGAAAAATTTTCATCGTCAGGTGAAAAAAGGAGAGAAGGGAATTCAGATTATTGCCCCTTCACAGAGGAAAGAAAAGGAACTGGTAGAAAAATTTGATCCGGAAACAAATGAGCCGATTTTGGGACCGGACGGGCAGCCAGAAACAGAAGTGGTGGAGCATGTCGTTTCTGATTTTCGGGTAGTCCGTGTATTTGATATATCACAAACGTATGGAGAGCCTTTACCGGAACTTGCAATACCGGATTTAACGGGGCAGGTACAAAATTTTCCCTTGTTTTTACAGGCAGTCAAAGAACTATCCCCTGTGCCTATCCGCTTTGGTGAAACAGAAGGAGAAGCAAAGGGGTATTACAGCAATAAAAAGAAAGAGATCGTTGTGAAAGAAGATATGAGTGAAAGCCAGACGATAAAAACACTTATTCACGAAATTGCCCATGCAAAGCTGCATGACAGGGAAGTATTGGAACAGACGGGAGAGGAAAAAGATCAGAGAACAAAGGAGATAGAGGCGGAAAGCATTGCCTATACAGTGTGTCAATATTTCGGACTGGATACTTCTGACTATTCTTTTCCTTATATTGCGGGGTGGAGTGACAATCTGAAGATGTGGGAATTGAGGACATTCATGGACGCAATACGAAGAACAGCAGGAGAGTTTATCAAGGAACTGGAAGAAAAAATGAAAGAATTGGAAACAGACAGAAGTGAAAGAGATGATATTCAGAACGAAAAAGAAATAAAAATTGGTATGGATACCAAAGCGGTGGAACTGAAACAGCATGAAGGCTTATGGCATACGGTAGAAGAAGTGGAAATTGAGAAGGAACATTTCTATCTCATGGAGCATAACGAATACGGAGCTTCGGTTGCGTCGGTTCTGGTAAATGGAGATGGTAAAGTGGTTGCACAGGATTTGGAAAATGGTCTGGATCAGGAGGCTGTGAAAGCAATCAGAGAGTATCTGGAAGAAAAAGGAACTGCCAAAAAGCAGGAGAAGGTGGAAACTTCAAATGCAAGTTTATTCGACGAAGCAGAAAGAGAAGCAGCTTATCAGATAGAAGCAACGGGACAGCTTTTCTTTATTCAGGAAACAGAGGAAGGGTATGATTATACCTTTTACAATCAAGAGTTTCAAGAATTAGATGGAGGGGTATACGATACCTTTGATGTTACACTTCAAGAAGCGGCAAAAACACTGCTATTAGAGGAAGGGGCAGATTTGACTGCATGTAGAAAGATCGATAGTGAAATGCTTCAGGAACAGGTTGAACGGGCAGAATATTTTCCGCAGAAGTCGTATGAGGCATTAAAACCCCTGATGGAGAGTGAAGAAAATAACGTGGCTTTTCGATCTGGATATGGGTATGTGATGTTACAGAAAATTTCAGAAGGCTATGAATGTATCATTTATGACCAAGCGTTTCGTGAGATTGGTGGACAGTTTTATGAGAATATAACTGCTTCCAAAGAAGAGGTTTTTTCCCAGATATTTCAAGAGGAAGGAATAGGTGAATTGCCTTGTGAGCCATTTCCCTATGAAGAACTTAAAAAATCTGTAATAGAAGGGGAGAAAAAGAGATTCTATGAAGGGGAACTGACACCAACTTCACAGATTGGTATTCGGGAAGAAAAACTGTTGCATGGTGAGAGCCGACAGAACATTGAAGAAGCGATACTTTGTTACGCACAGGCAGAACTGGAAGAGGCTGGATATGAAGAAATCACTTTATTGGCAGCAAGGGTATATGGAAGCCGTACAAGAGAAACTTTGTATAGGGAAGATTCCGATCTTGATGTGGCGCTTTCTTATACCGGGGACATCAGGGAAGATGCCTTTTTTAATCTGCTTCAGGAAAATGGAATGAGGATTGCCGGATTGAAAATTGACATAAATCCTATTTCGTTGGAAAAAACCGGGACACTGCAGGAATACATAAAGCGTGCAGAACAGTATCTTGACGAAAGAGAAGCAGAAAAGCAGGGACAGATACCACAGGAAACGCTACAAGAACCCCGAATTTCTTTCTATGCTGCAGAATGTATGGAATTTCCTTCTATGGGGGAATATTATGAAAATCTGACATTGGAAGAAGCCGTAGAAAAATACAAAACGATTCCGGCAGACCGCATTCATGGAATAAAAGGAATTGGATTTTGCCTGAAAGACGGAAGCATTTATGATGGAGAATACGAATTGATGTCTGGAGGGAAAATCTCCAAAGACTTGATTGACTTAGTCCCCCATTATAAAGAAAGCCCGTTGGTACAAAAAGCAATGCAAGATTTAGAAAGAATCTTGGCAGAAAAACAATGGGAAAACACAGCGGAGCAGACAAAAGCAGAGGGAACAATGGGAAGAAAAGTTTCTGTGCTAAAAGCCTTAAAGGAGCGTAAAGAACTGTTAAAGAAACAGGAGAAAAAAGAAGAAACGTTCTATACTCGTAAGAAAGAAGCAGAATTGTAATGGAAAAATGGAAATACAGGAGAAACGGTTATGGCAGGTAATCAATTTGCAGTGTATCAGCTTAGAGAAATCCCCGAAAACCGAAAAAAGCGTTTTCGTTCTTATGCAGAGTTACAAAAAGAACATATCCAGATACGCTATACAGATTATAAACAAGTATATAGAAGCTGGATGCGGTACGATGAAACACCGGATAATATCCGAAACCGTTTGACAAAGCAATTACCGAAAAATTTTTCCGGACATTCCCTAAGCATTGGGGACGTGCTGATTTTAGATAAGAATGGGGAAGCGGCAGCCTACTATTTAGAAAAAGAGGGCTTTACTGTTTTAGATGATTTTATTCGGAATGGTTCTTCCAATACGTTGATTTCTCTTGCCACTACTAATTTTCAGCTTGAAGGGAAAGAAGGAAGATGGCTTGCCTTCGATAATCTGGTGGTGGAAGGAAAAGAATTTTTCCTGATGGAGCATACGACATACGGGAAAAATGCTGCTTGGGTAGTGGTAGATGGAACTGGAAAGTTAATCGTGGATCAGGTTACGGCAGGATTTGATGAAACTGTCAAAAAACAGATTCTTTCCTATCTGCACCCACAAGAAACACAGGAAAAAAGAGGGACACCTGTGTTGGAAAACTGGCAGAAATCCTATGAAAATGGAGAATATTTAAGAAGTGCAGAGATTACAGAAGAACAAAATTATAATATGATTGATGGAAGAATGAATAATCTGCCAACAAAGCCCCGTAAGATCGGAACACGCACTTCTGTGTTAGACCGTCTGCATTTAAAACAGGCAGCTTTAAATGCGAAGAACTTGCCACAATCGGTTATGGAGAATGAGAGAGAGCGGAAAAGGAAATAAAAAGAAGGGGAAACTTGAATTTGTGTATTCAGGCTTCCCTTGTTCTTTTTATAGTTCTTTTAATATGGAGGCATATTTTGGGCGCTCTGCTTCTGGAATTTTCAGAGCTGCCATAGCCTCTTCGGTAGTCAAGTTTAGTGTTTCCATTAGATTGCGGATACTGTCTAAAGTATTTCGTTCAGTAGTGCTTTCAACAATTCCCTGACTTAAGTTACACATGAGCGACACCTCTCTTTTCAAATTCTGCGTCATTGCAATATCAAAATCATCATGGAGAATTCTTTCTTTTTCCTTCGGTGTTGTTTCTGAAGAAAGCAGAACATTTAATAATTTTAAAACTCCGTGATAATTCTCACTGTCCGGTTTGCCGAGGCAAATCATAACAGCAGACATCAAATCATAATTTTCCACTTTTTCGGTAACATGTCCCACAAGCGATTTTTCTGCAATGTAATATTGGGTAATAGTATTTTCTCTGGATTTTGGCGGGTTCATACAAATCCAGATGGAGTAGACTTTGCGAATTTTATCGTACTGTGCAGATGAAAATACAGTACCATATTGAGCAGAAATCATACGACTGCAATAGTATATGCTGCGTTTAAGCAACGGATAACCGGGATAAAAATTGTTTTGTGCTTCTACATTGATAATTAAACGGATGAACTCACCAGACTTTGGTGCAGTTGCTGTGAAACGAATATCGTAGGTAATCGTTCCCTCCGTAATGGTTTTATCTTCTGTGCGTTCTCCCTTGATTAAAGAGGGATTGGTCTGATCAGGCAGAACCGGAACTTCTGCGACTTGCGGTTCACCTTCAATATATTTTTCAATGATTTCTGAAATGCTGCATTCCCGATATTCTTCTAAACAATTCTTCATAATCCAAGCAAGAATGATTTTTTCAGAAAGCAGCCGTTTACAAGCAGAGTCATAATCTGAATTGCTTCCTGCAGTACGAATTGTTTGCGATAGCGTTGTTTCCAGTTCCACTAAATCACCACCTTTTCTATCTTGCCTTTAGTATAAAACAGATAACAAAAGAATACAACAAAAATAGAAAGAAATTTTGGAGCATAAGGGTTAGCGTGGTGGTATATCCTTTTCAGAATTCTTTTCAAAATCAGACTTTCCATGAAGAATCATCTCGACATTTTTACATACAGTCTGCAATTCTTTTTCGTATTGTTTTCTTTTTTGATATTCCTGACGCTGCATATTTTTTATGGAAAGCAGTTTTTCTTTTTCAGATTTTAATAATTTCATAGAAAGCAATGTTTCATTTTCTGAGTGCTGCTTTAAGAAATTCCGGGCAGTTTCATAAAGCGTAATTTCTGACAGATGTTCCTGTCGGAATTGTTTCTTATTTTTTGCGTGTAAAAATTCCCTATAAACAGATTTATTTGCAAGGTATTGTCCGGTGTAATGAATTTGTTCATTGAGCCTTTTCAATTCCTGTTGTGTGGAACGGAGGTTTTTTCGGCAGGTGGCAGTTTCCGACTGTGATGTGGTCAGTGCGGTCATCAAATCCGCTTCTGTGGAATAGCCACGTTCCTGTACATAAGCAATGGTTTTTGCCATTTGCTGTAAATTGGAAAGCTTTACTTTTCTGGCATAAACCGGATTATTCTGCGCTTTGACACGTTGCTGCAGATCTATGACAAGCCGTAGGTCTGATTTTATAAAACAGAAGGCTGTAGTTCCTTTTCTTTCCGTAACAGTAGAAGCAGAATGAGGAGTGAAAAGTTCTGAGCCTGTGTGAGATTGCATTTGGGTTTCTTTCCTCTTTTCCCAAATGGAAAGCAGATAATCTTCTGTGTAATGGGAACCTAGTGATCTTCCGGTAATGAACTTGTTTCGTTCCGGGTGTAGATAGCTGAAACGTCCTCTGCTTACTTTTAAAGTAATCTGATAGTTATTGAAAAGTGCTGCCTGAAATTGTTCGATATTGCAGGAAGAAGCAGCGGCGTATTCAATAGCGGTTCGCAGATATTCCTTTTGTGTCTGAAAAACGGTTTGGCGTGGAGCAATTCCTTTGGACAACATTTCTTTATTCAGAGCGTCCAGCTTTTTTTGCCCAGTGTGCTTTGCACGATACTCTCTGTCTGTGATTTTTTTCTCTGCCGGAGAAAGTAAATCCACCTGATGTAAATGTTCTCTATGGCAAATATCCATAAGTGAGTGTTTTAAATAAATAAGATAAGTCGGTGTCAGATGATGCTTGTATCCGGCACGGGCATCGCAGGGACGTTCCATAAATGTCTGGCGCTCTACATCATATTTTCTTAGGCTGTTGATTACAATATGTACATGAATGTTTCCGCTTTCATTATTTCCGTCTGTATGGGTACAGACAAGAGCCTGATGTCCCGGAAAATTTTTTTGAGCATACTCTAATCCGAGTCGTTGTGCCTTTTCTCCGGTTAATCCATGATCTTCGGTATCTTTCGGATCAAAGCTTAGAATATAGTGATGAGATTTGATTTCATCAAAATTTTGGTTTTTACGATATTGTGCATTTAACTCTTTACATTCCAAATCAAAAGAGAAGGGATCGCAGTTGATACCGTCAATGTAATATTCTTTTCTTGGAATGAGTTCTCCATTTTCATCAAGGATTGGCTTTTTCGTATGTTCATCATGCTGAAACAGAAGATAACGTTGTGCTTCTCCGTAGTCCATATTTTTAATTGCAATATGCTTAAGAATTGCCATATTCATTACCTCTTGAATGAGTGGGAGCGGATATATTTTGAGAAGAAAAGTTTCCGGCAAGTTTTAAGACTTCGTATTTCATTTCATAGATTTTAGAAAGACTCTGTTGGAGTGATTTTTGTACTTCCTGTGAATGAATACCGCCGCTATTGAAGTACCGGGCAATCTGATTTAGATTGCTTCCTATTTTTCCAAACTCGGCAATCATTTTTTTTAATTCTGGCAGATCAGCCACCAGTTCGTATTTTAGAATTGTTCTTTTGTTCATAATTTGTCTACGGGCAAATTCCGCCAAAGGCAGATTTGCGGCTTTTGCCTGAGAATATATAATTTCGTATTCTGTATCAGTAAGACGCAGCATAATTTGATGTGTATGCCGTAATGCTTTTTCTTTTTTTGGTCTTGCCATAGTATAAAATCTCCTTTTATAAAAACTCTATTTATATATAAGCCGATAGAGGGGACTGTATTGGAAAATATAAAATCACTGTGAAAATAGTTTGAAAACATGATACAATAGAAAAAATAATTGTATGGAGGTTGACTATGCCAAGAGGAAGAAAAAAACAGAATGTGCTTACTTTGGAGGAGCAGCTTGTAACAGTAAACGAAAGAATTCAGGAAGTAGAGAATGAATTGAAGCAGCTTCGTTCTCAAAGAAAAGAAATTCAGATGAAAATTGAGGAGCAGGAAAAGGAAACATTGTTCCGGGCGGTAGTTGCTTCGGGAAGAACCGTAGAAGATGTTCTTGCAATATTAAAAGTCCAAGATCAGAAAGAAGAACAGTAATTTAGAAAAAAGATGTTTATTGCTATGAAAAGTGTAGCAGTAAACATCTTTTTTATTACCGTGATGGAACAATCACGCTGCGACTATCAAGATAGGAGCTAATATACATATTTGAAAAATATGATGATGTCGAGGGTATGGGGAGCGAAATCCCCATCAAGTTTGTCGAGTAGGAAAAAATCACGGAGTGAGTTTTGAGTTACTCAGGCGAAACTTGCTCTGAAATAGTTTATATATTTTGTTTCTTGATTTTATTCGGTTAACCGCATATAATTGAATAGTATAAAATATGGAAAGTCGAGGAAGGGAATTTAAATGTTAGAGTATATTTCTGCTCCAGAAACAGCTGAAAAATGGGGAATTTCTGAAAGACGAGTGCAGAAGTTGTGCCAAGAGAATAGAATACCGGGAGTGACAAGAATTAGTCGTATGTGGTTGATCCCAAAAGACGCAGAAAAGCCAGTTGATGGTAGAATACAAGGAAGGTTAAAGCAGAAGGGGAATGCCTATGAATAAAATTTTATTAGTAGAAGATGATATTAGTCTGATTGATGGTCTGCGATATTCTTTGAAAAAACAAGGGTTTGATATTGATATTGTTTGTACTGTTGAGGATGCAAAAAAAAAATTAGTCTATTTAGAACAGTATGACTTGCTTATTCTTGATGTTACTTTACCGGACGGAACTGGTTTTGACATATGTGAAAAGGTGCGTAAACGAAATAGGCATATTCCTATCATATTTCTTACTGCCGCTGACGAAGAAATGAATGTAATACGAGGTTTGGATTGTGGTGGAGATGACTATATTACAAAGCCATTTAAGTTAGGAGAGTTATTTTCACGTATCCGGGCTTTATTGCGTAGGGCGAGTATATTAAGCCAAGATGCTACGACTGTATTAGAATGTGGGGATATTACAATTGATCTTTTAGGAAGTTGTGTTTATTCGAGAGGGAAAATTATAGAGTTAACAAATGCAGAATATCGTTTATTTTGCTTATTAGTTAGGAATGTTAACCGTGTTGTTTCAAGAGAGGTTCTTTTACATGACTTGTGGGATGACGCAGGAAACTTTGTTGACGATAATACTTTATCAGTATATATTAGGAGACTTCGTGAAAAAATTGAGATTGACGCTTCGCATCCACAGCACTTAATAACTGTGAGAGGATTTGGGTATAAATGGAAAGAGGTGGACGTATGAAATTTTTTCGTGATAAGCAGATAAAAGGCTATCTTCTGTTTATTTTTATACACGTTATTTTTCTTTTGGGATTTGTTTTATGGTTTTGTCAAAATCAAGTATTACTCATAAAATCTATGTATTTAGAACATGACATAGTTATTGCATCTTCTCTTTTGGAACAGGAAGTTTCTGAAGAAGTAATTGCAACTGCTATTTCAAGTACAATAAAAAATGTTAAAGGAATGGAATTATTGAATTCGATCGGGATAAAAAAAGAAACAAGTAGTAGTCTGTTTCCATTTCTTTCAGAATTTCGAGTTCGCTCTTGCTATCTTATATTATCTGGCATTATTGTGTTTATTGTTGTTCTATTTATAGGAACATCCTTTTTCCTTTGGAAAAGGAGTAAACTTTATTCGGAAGCATATAATATTGTGAACTGCCTGGCTGATAATGATTATTCTCATCATTTACCACAACATAGCGAGGGAGAAATTTATCAGTTATTTGCTTCAATCGAGAATCTTGCCACTATGCTACAATCTAAAAATGAAACAGAACAGAAAACAAAAGAATTTTTGAAAAACACGATTTCTGATATTTCACATCAGCTAAAAACACCATTAGCAGCGCTTGCTATGTATCAGGAGATTATTGAAAATGAACCGGATAATAGAGAAATTGTAGAAGAATTTTCAAGAAAAATTGGTATAGCAATAAAACGAATGGAACAGCTTATTCAAGCTATGTTGAAGATTACTCGATTAGATACAGGAAATGTTATTTTTGAGAAAAAGAGTTTCCTTGTGAAAGATGTTATTGAAAATGCTATTAATGAACTTACAACAAGGGCAAAAAGTGAAAATAAGAAAATTATGATGGATGGAAATTCTGAACAATCGCTCGTGTGCGATATGAATTGGACAAGTGAAGCTATTGGTAATTTTGTGAAAAATGCATTAGACCATACTAAATCGGGAGGAATTATTCGCATTACATGGGAAGATGCTCCTAATATGCTGCGAATTTGCATATCTGATAATGGAACTGGTATTGCTCCAGAAGACATACACCACATTTTTAAGCGTTTTTATCGTAGCAAATATTCTCTTGAAAGACAGGGGATTGGTTTAGGGTTGCCTCTTGCAAAGTCTATTATAGAAGGACAAAACGGTTTGGTTTCTGTACAAAGTGTGCTTCATCAGGGAACCACATTTACATTGTCTTTTCTTACAAAAATGTAAGGTTAAATTCATCGAAATGTAAGTTGCCTTTGTTATCATGAATACGAGAAGTTATCATGAATAATAGGAGGTTATTGACATTATGGAAATTTTAAAAGTAGAAAATTTATGTAAAACTTATGGCAAAGGGGAGGCGAAGGTAAATGCTTTAAGGAATGTGTCTTTTTCACTTGAAAAAGGAGAATTTGCTGCAGTAGTCGGAGAGTCTGGATCTGGAAAGAGCACGTTACTAAATTGTATAGGTGCATTGGATACACCAACATCTGGATCTATTTTAATTGATAGACAAAATTTATTTTCCATGAAAGAAGAAAAAAGAACGATTTTTAGACGAAGAAATATTGGTTTTGTTTTTCAATCTTTTCAGCTTATTTCAGAATTAGATGTGGAGCAAAACATCATGTTCCCTTTATTACTAGATTACCGTAAGCCTAATCCGAAAGACGTAGATGAGATTTTGGACTTACTTGGTCTCACAGAACGGCGTCATCATTTGCCAGGTCAATTATCAGGTGGACAACAGCAGAGAGTTGCTATTGGCAGGGCTTTAATTACAAAACCTAAATTAATTTTAGCTGACGAGCCGACAGGAAACCTTGATAGTAAAAATAGTAGAGACGTTATGGATATGCTTACAAACGCATCTCGTCATTTCAGACAGACTATTTTAATGATTACTCATAATGACAATTTAACTGCTTCTGTTGATAGGGTTTTTAGGGTAAGTGATGGTATTCTTATGGATTTGGGAGGGATGACAAATGAAAAATTATCTTAATCTCGTTCCTATATCCGCAAAAATTCATCGAAAACAAAGTAAAATGACGCGTATCTGTATTGCCCTTGCTGTTTTTTTAGTTGCAGTTATGTTTGGGCTCTCCGATATGTATTTACAAGGTCTTACTAATAAAGAGATGCAGGAAAACGGAAATTGGCATTATAAAATTTCTTCTATCGATACAAAAACAGCAACTTTTGTCTCAGCTCGTCCTGAAGTAGAAAATTCTGGTTGGCAAAAAATTGTTTCAGTAGATGCAGGTTGTTCTATCGATGGACAAAATATTGCTATTAGTTCACAAGATGAAAATGTATTTGAAGATATGTTTTTGAATAAAATTGTGGAAGGGGAATATCCAGATAGCGAAAATGAGATTTTGCTTTCTTCTTCTTTGAAAAATAGTGAATCTATTTCACTAAATCAAACAATTAGTTTATTATCTTCGCAGGGCAATAAGACAAATTATGTTGTGGTTGGTTTTTTTGATGATGCTCAGACTTCAAGATTAGTTACAGGAACCGAACAAATTGCAGTATTGACACCGGAGGCTTTTTCTGCTCTTAAAGAATCTTTAAATAATATAGATGTTGTAGAAAAGTTTGTGGTTCGATTTTCGCAGAATTGCAATATACCAAGCACTATTACGGACATAAAAGTACAACATAATATATCCGATGGGCAACTGGAGGGGAATATTCCTTTATTAAGTGTACAGGGGCAGATCGCTGGAGAGACAAGTGTTAATCAAATTTATCAAGTGGCTTTTATGCTTTCAATGGTTGTTATGTTGACATGTGTTTTAATGATTTCAAGTAGTTTAAACAGCAACATCGCACAACGGACAGAATTTTTTGGTATGCTTCGATGTTTGGGAGCGACAAGAAAGCAAATTATGCGTTTTGTTCGATATGAAGGTTTGTATTGGTGTAAGACAGCAATACCGATAGGACTTGTATGTTCTGTAGTTGTTGTTTGGATTTTATCAGCCATTATGCGACTAATCAGTCCTCGATGGTTCTCGTACATACCATTTTTAGGAATTAGTTGGATTAGTATACTTGCTAGTAGCATATTGGGATTGATTACTGTTTTAATAGCGGTTAGTTCCCCAGCTAAAAGAGCTTCAAAGGTTTCTCCACTTACTGCTGTGGTGGGAAATACAGGGCAAATAGTTTCTTTTAACAGAGCAGCAAACACAAGAAAGTATAAAATTGAAATAGCATTAGGAGTTTATCATGCAAAATCTAGAAAAAGAAATTATATTTTGATGACAGGTGCCTTTGCTATATGTATCATATTGTTTTTGTCATTTAGTACTCTTGTTGATTTTATGAAAAATGCTTTTATACCACCAGTATGGACACCGGATTTATCTATAGCAAGTGCAACAAATACTTGTTCTATTGATAAAGCACTACTAGAAAAGGTAAATCAGAATGATACTGTAAAACGGGTATATGGGCGAATGTTTGCTTATGATATTTCGATGGAAAATGATACAAAAAGTTATAATGCAAATCTGATTTCATATGAAAAAAATCAATTTGAATGGGCGGCGGAATCTTTGATATCAGGCTCTATAGATAGTGTTATGCAGCAGAAAGATCAAGTGCTGTTTGTGAAAAAAGAAAATTCGGATATTCAAGTTGGTGATAACATTACTCTTTCTATCAATAATGAAAAACATACTGTTACAGTTGCGGGTATTTTGTCAGACAGTCCATTAGCACGTGTCGATGATACAGAAACAATTTTCTGTTCAGAAGATACATTTACATCATTGACAGGGCAAAATGGTTATACAATTATTGATATTCAGTTTGAAAACAATACTCGTTGGGAGGAGGCAAAAGACATTGAAACTTTATTTTCTGATGATAATGTAATATTTACTAATAACTTAGCACAGTCACAAAAGCAAAGGAATATGTATCGTGCGTTTTCTGTACTTGTTTATGGATTTCTTTCCATTATAGTTGCGATTACAATTTTTCATATTATGAATACAATTAATATGGGGGTTGCGGCTAAAATGAGGGAATATGGAGCAATGCGCGCAATAGGTATGAGTGATCGTCAGCTAAAAAAAATGATTTTTGCTGAGGCTGGAACTTACGCAATAAGCGGTGTCATTTTGGGGTGTGTGATAGGTATTCCTATGAATTGGGTCGTTTTTGTAAGTTTAATTACAAATATTTGGGGAACTGCATGGAGTATTCCGTTTATTCCAATTGGAGTGATAATTACTATTGTTTTATTTTCCTCCCTTTTAGCAGTGTGGGGACCAGCAAAACGATTACATGAAATGTCTATTGTTGAAAATATTAGTACACAATAATTTTTGTTCTCTGGAGGGTGTCGCAAAATCATCAAATTAGATGATTGAGCGATGCCCTCGATCTATATGTGTAAAAACTGGAAAGAATCTCTCTTTTGAACTGTTGAATCTTTCCGATTTTTTGCGTACTTTAATAAAGCCATCAGTTTTTCGCCTTTTTATGCGGTTTCTTTTACTGGGAACAGGTGGATTTCTGTTTGCTCATTCTGTATTTTTGCGTGCAGTTTATTCAGATTATATTCCATGCACAGTAAAAGAATTTCCCGTTTCACTTTGGTTTTCCCACGGAGCAGAAATCTTTGGAATTCATAGTCATTTTTTAGAACTCCGAATGCTCCCTCCTCTTGTATCGAGCGATTCATCCGGTATAAAATTTCCTTTTCGCTCAGGATATTTTCATAAGATTCCTGACGCTTCTCTAAGAAACTTTTGGAGATGTACAGACGTTTATTCCCTTTAGCACGGGTACATCTTTCTTTATACGGACAGCCTGTACAGTCTTCGCATTCATAAAATGTCATTTCTGATTCATAACCACTCTTATTTTTCTGTTTTTTTATGAAAAGAGGTTTTAGTTTCTTCCCAGCATGGCATATATAAGTGTCTGTTATTTTATCATATCCCATATTTTCCCGTTTGCTGATATCCTGTTTGAAACTGCGCTTTTCCATTTCTCATAGGTCTGCGGTTTGATATATGGTTTCTGTTTCTGCTCCCGCAGATATGTGTAAGCTTCCTCGCTCTCATATCCCGAATCCGCAGTCACACTTGGATAACGGAATTCCACTTTTTTCTCCATTGTCTCCAGAAAGGGAACCAGTGTCCAGCCATCATTCCAATCCTGGAAAATATCCGCTGCAACAATATATTCACTGTCTACACCAATCTGCACGTTATATCCCAGCTTCGGCTGTGCGTTCCTCGTGTGATCATCTTTCATGTGCATAAACGTAGCGTCCGGATCTGTTTTACAATAATTATTCCTTCCCTGGAAGCTTGCTAGAGAAAGTCTGGTCAATATAATTAGTAGTGAATTTTGTAGCAAGTTTTCAAAGCTTTTGAGTGAGCGATTGGAGGCAAGGGAGGGATGTGAGAAATAGGTGTGAATAGTAGCTCGGAATATAAAGAAAATTTTTAATTCATACTGCAATCGGATAATCTCTTTTGAATCTTTATCTCTATAATTATCAGAAGTATAAGCTGGAACTGAGTATTTATGTTTCTTTTTTTGTTTTAAGATTTTCTACTATTTTGCAGAGTGTTAGTCGCATTATCTTTGAGTGTATTTGAACATGTAGACTTTAGGAAGTGTATAACTGAATAGTAAGAGGGGGCTATGTGACAAAAGCTGAAAGAAAATTTGTAGGAACAAAGTAAATGTGGCAGATATATGGAAGGAAGACGTTTTCATTTTAATTAGAAAAATTTCACCATAGTAGTGAAAGGAAATATTACATCAACGTTAGAAATAATTACATGAAAAAGAAAAGTAACATTCTATGTAGTAAAATACAAAACAACAGGAGGAGATATGAAAAAACTTATATATGTTATAAAAAGTTCTACTGCTGTCTCTTATACACATCTCCGAGCCCACGAGAC
>ENA-OXVM01000326-OXVM01000326.1-human-gut-metagenome-genome-assembly--contig:-NODE-326-length-18241-cov-86.6233_pt1 | contig 18241 bp, 17 predicted proteins | sample MGYA00249574_ERZ652691 | MGnify/ENA primary metagenome ERZ652691 (study PRJEB26925, sample SAMN05826508) | human gut metagenome | biome: ENVO:2100002; feature: ENVO:00000062; material: ENVO:00002003...
CATGTACGGTTCTGAGGGGGGAAAGGGGCAGTAATGCCCCTGACCTACCCGGCAAGGCCCTCTCATCGGCGAACATGGCTGAATATCTGCGCTATATGTATAAGACGGTCAGAAAATATTACGGCGAGGCAATCGTGGTGACGCAGGAGGTGGACGACATTATCAGTTCTCCGGTGGTCAAAGAGAGCATTATCAACAACTCGGATTGTAAAATCCTGCTTGACCAAAGGAAATATATGAACAAGTTCGACCAGATACAGGCGTTGCTCGGACTGACGGAAAAGGAGAAGTCGCAGATACTCTCCATCAACATGGCGAACAACCCTTCACGGCTCTACAAGGAGGTGTGGATAGGCTTGGGCGGCACGCAGTCGGCGGTCTATGCCACGGAGGTCAGCGCGGAAGAGTATCTGGCGTACACCACCGAGGAAACGGAAAAAGTGGAGGTTTACCGTCTGGCGGAGAAGCTGGGCGACGACATCGAAGCCGCCATCCGGCAGCTTGCCGAAAGGCGGAGAAACAAGGAATAACTAAAAAACAGAATGTATCAACCAAAAAAGAAAAACGCGTATGAATTTACCAAAAGTGAAAATGCTGCAAGTCAGCAAGTGCCTTATCGGATTGGCGGTCATGATGCTGCAATCCTGCGACGTGGCCGACAACCGCCGCGACATGCTGTGCGGGAACTGGGAGAGCGTGGAGGGAAAACCTGACGTGCTTATCTACAAGGAGGGCGAAGCCTACAAAGTGACGGTGTTCCGTCGTAGCGGTCTGCGCCGCAAGCTCAAGCCGGAAACCTATCTCTTGCAGGAGGAGAACGGCAACCTGTTCATGAACACCGGCTTCCGCATCGACGTGTCCTACAACGAGGCCACGGATGTGCTGACTTTCTCGCCAAACGGGGACTATGTGCGGGTGAAGCCGCAGCCGGGACATCCGACCGAAGAATAACAACCACTAAAATCCAAAGTAACATGAGAACAAGAATAACAATGATTATCTGCCTGTGCCTGCTTTTCGCGGGCAGGGCAAGCGCACAGTGGGTCGTAAGCGATCCGGGCAATCTAGCGCAGGGCATCATCAATGCCTCCAAAAACATCATCCATACCTCCAAGACCGCCACGAACATGGTGAGCAACTTTCAGGAGACGGTGAAAATCTATCAGCAGGGCAAGAAGTATTACGATGCCCTCAAATCGGTGAACAATCTGGTCAAGGACGCCCGCAAGGTGCAGCAGACCATCCTGATGGTGGGCGACATCACAGACATCTATGTGAACAGTTTCCAACGGATGCTCCGTGACGGGAATTTCAGACCCGAAGAGCTTTCCGCAATCGCTTTCGGCTACACGAAACTGCTGGAGGAAAGCAACGAAGTGTTGACGGAACTCAGGAACGTGGTGAACATCACCACGCTCTCCATGACCGACAAGGAGCGCATGGACGTGGTGGAACGCTGCCACTCGAAGATGAAGCGTTACCGCAACCTCGTGAGCTACTACACGAACAAGAACATCTCCGTGAGTTACCTGCGTGCGAAAAAGAAGAACGACCTCGACCGCATCATGGGGCTGTACGGGAACATGAACGAAAGATACTGGTAGCCTATGAAGTTCGACAACCTTCATCAGATTTTACGTTCACTTTATGAGCAGATGATGCCGCTGTGTGGGGACATGGCTGGTGTGGCGAAAGGCATCGCCGGGCTGGGTGCGCTGTTCTACGTCGCCTACCGGGTATGGCAGTCGCTGGCGAGAGCTGAACCGATAGACGTATTCCCGATGCTCCGTCCTTTTGCCATCGGTCTGTGCATCATGTTCTTCCCGACTGTGGTGCTGGGCACGATAAACAGCATCCTCTCACCCGTCGTACAGGGCACGGCAAAGATGCTGGAGGCGGAAACGCTGGACATGAACCGATACCGGGAGCAGAAGGACAAACTGGAATACGAGGCGATGGTACGCAACCCCGAAACCGCCTACCTCGTGTCCAACGAGGAATTTGACAAGCAACTGGAGGAACTCGGCTGGTCGCCCTCCGACATGGTGACGATGGCGGGAATGTATATCGACCGGGGAATGTACAACATGAAGAAGAGCATCCGCGACTTCTTCCGCGAGATACTCGAACTGCTGTTCCAAGCCGCCGCCCTCGTGATAGACACCGTCCGCACCTTCTTTCTCGTGGTGCTGGCGATTCTCGGTCCGATAGCCTTCGCCCTGTCGGTATGGGACGGTTTCCAAAACACGCTCACGCAGTGGATATGCCGCTATATACAGGTCTATCTGTGGCTACCGGTATCGGACATGTTCAGCACCATACTGGCGAAGATACAGGTTCTGATGCTGCAAAACGACATCGAGCGGATGCAGGCAGACCCGAACTTCTCGCTGGATTCGAGCGACGGGGTGTATATCGTATTCCTCTGCATCGGCATCATCGGCTACTTTACCATTCCCACCGTTGCGGGCTGGATTATCCAAGCCGGAGGCATGGGCGGTTACGGTCGCAACGTGAACCAGATGGCGGGACGAGCCGGAAGCATGGCGGGCAGCGTGGCGGGTGCAGCCGCAGGAAACGCAGTCGGACGTGTCGGCAAATTGCTGAAATAATCAATGTGCAATCATAAATTGGAAAATATAAATGGAATTCAAATCACTTAGAAACATCGAATCGTCGTTCAGGCAGATACGCCTGTTCGGTATCGTCTTCCTCTCGCTGTGCGCCGTGGTGACGGTGTGGAGCGTGTGGAACTCCTACCGTTTCGCAGAGAAGCAACGGGAGAAAATCTATGTGCTGGACAACGGCAAGAGCCTGATGCTCGCCTTGTCTCAGGATTTGTCGCAGAACCGCCCGGCGGAGGCACGGGAACATGTGCGCCGTTTCCACGAGATGTTCTTCACGCTATCACCTGAAAAAAGCGCGATTGAACACAACGTGAAACGTGCCTTGCTGCTGGCGGACAAGAGCGTGTACCACTATTATTCGGACTTCGCGGAGAAGGGGTACTACAACCGCATCATCGCCGGGAACATCAACCAAGTGCTGAAGGTGGACAGCGTGGTGTGCGACTTCAACGCCTATCCCTACCGTGCCGTGACCTACGCCACACAGAAAATCATCCGGCAGAGCAACGTCACCGAGCGCAGCCTCGTGACCACCTGCCGCCTGCTGAACGCATCGCGGTCGGATGACAACCCGAACGGTTTTACCATCGAGGGTTTCACCATCATTGAGAACAAGGATTTACAGACTATCAAACGGTAACAGGACATGAAAAGTATCAGAAAATCAATGTGGGGCATGTATTGGAAACTCCACGACAAACGGAAACGCTTGGCGGCAAGTCTCAAAGGGTATCTGGACGGCTTGCCGCCGGAAACACGCCGCCGCATCGTGCTGGGGATGTTCGCCGCCTTCGCGGTGCTTGCCCTTTACACCTTCGGCAGAGCCGTCTATGACATCGGCAGGAACGACGGCTCACATATGGAAACGGGACACGCCGGACGGGTGGAACTGCCGACCCCGGCGGAAACAGGCAATCACTTAACACCTTATTTATATGGAACAGACAAAGAATGAACCGACGAAAGAGAACAAAGCTGCTCCCGAAACGGGGAAACCGAAAAAGGAGCGCGAACCGCTGACAGAGGCGCAACGGCTGAAACGGCAGAAGATGATCGTGCTGCCCGCTATGGTGTTGGTGTTCATCGGGGCGATGTGGCTGATATTCGCCCCGTCCTCCGGCAAGGAGCAACCGCCGGGAACGGACGGATACAACACCGAGATGCCCGACGCTGACAAGGCGAACCGGCAGATTATCGGCGACAAGCTGAAAGCCTACGAGCATGGGGAGATGGAAGAGCGTCAGGAGAGCCGCAACCGTGCCATCGGGCAGCTGGGCGACATGTTCGACCGCGAGATAGCGGGAACGGAGAACGGAGTGGACTTCGACCTCGCCAATCCGGGCGGCAAGGAAGAAAGGGCAAAGCCAGCCACGCCGCAGACCATCCAGTCCTCCGCAGCCGCCTACCGTGACCTGAACGCCACGCTCGGAAACTTCTACGACCAGCCGAAAAACGACAATGCGGAGATGGACGAATTGTTGGAGCGCATCGCATCGCTGGAGTCGGAACTGGAAAGCGAGAGGGGCAAGGCTTCCTCTATGGACGAGCAGGTGGCTCTTATGGAGAAGTCCTACGAGCTGGCGGCAAAGTACATGGGCGGTCAGAACGGAGGACAGCCATCGGCGGAACAGAGGGCAGAGCCAACTACCGTGCAGAAAGGGAAGAAGAACAAGGCAATGCCTATCAGACAGGTGGAGCATCAAGTAGTTTCTTCACTCTCACAGCCTATGAGTAACGCGGAGTTTGTCGCCGCCTTATCGCAGGAACGCAACCGGGGTTTCAACACGGCTGTCGGCACGGCGGAGGTATTGGACAGGAACACCATACCGGCGTGCGTGCATGGGGCGCAGAGCGTGACGGACGGGCAGACGGTAAGGCTGCGCCTGCTGGAGCCTATGGCGGTGGCAGGCAGGACAATACCCCGGGGTGCGGTGGTGGTCGGCACGGGCAAGATACAGGGTGAGCGGCTCGACATCGAGATTACCTCGCTGGAATACGACGGCACGATTATCCCCGTGGAGCTTGCGGTCTATGACACGGACGGACAGCCCGGCATCTTCATCCCGAACTCGATGGAGATGAACGCCGTCCGGGAGGTCGCCGCCAACATGGGCGGCTCGCTGGGAAGCAGCATCAACATCTCCACCAATGCCGGGGCGCAGCTCGCCTCCGACTTGGGCAAGGGGCTGATACAAGGCACGAGCCAGTACATCGCCAAAAAGATGCGAACCGTCAAGGTGCATCTGAAAGCCGGGTACAGGGTCATGCTTTACCAAGTCGGATTATTTCGCTATGTAACTCACTGATTATCAGTGCTAATATTTTACAAAACACCTCCACGTAACAAACGTGCAACAAAAATTTCCAAATAAAAAAGAGATAATTGCGTATTTGCAACTATAAAATTACAGCCCAAGCACCATTTCTGCATTTTATGTCTATTTTGAGGGTTTGACAACCAAGTTCCAAAAACAGCGTTTCTCTTGTATTCTTACTATCGTTTCTAAGTTTGATTTTGTCTTCACTTTATTTCATCAAAGTATGATTTAGAGTATGAAACAACTTCATTATTATAATATAACTTAAGATTTCGTCATTGACCAACCATTTCTAACAGAATGAGAAATTTCTTACATACCTTTGCACCACTTTCAACTTGCAATCACAAACAATGGTCATGATGAAATAGTCAAATTAAAACATCAACAGATTATGGAATCACGAACCAATCAAAGCGTTACTCCAGATGTTCAAGCACTCATGCTGGAGAACCTAAAACTCGCCAAGCGAGTGGAAGTGCTTGAAAATACTCTGTCAGCAGGTAAGGAAGTGCTGACTTTGGAAGAAGCTGCCCGATTTATGGGAGTGACAAAAAGTTCGCTCTATAAGATGACACATGAGCAGACCATTCCTTATTACAAGCCGAATGGCAAGATGGTGTATTTCGAGAAAGCTGAACTCTTGACATGGATTCGCAGAAATGCGATTGCGTCAAAGGCACAGGTTTCAGAAGAAGCCAACCGTATCTTGAAAAACCTAAGTGTCAAGTAGCCATGAGGACAACAGAATATGAAGCCAAGAAGGAACAGGCAGTCAAACTGTCTGTCCTCTGGGCTAAGACAGGACTTTGTGAACTATCCATGAGGGATGCCGTCAATGATTACATTGAAGCAACTGGTGCAAACCATGCCATAGACAATGACGAACAAGCCATTTTGTATGGAAGACGTGCCGTTGCGTTACGAGTAAGCATAGAGGCAATAAACAGTCTTAACAAAGATGAACTTCAACGCTTGGATAGAAAACTCATGGAGATTGTCAGTGAGGATATGCCACGGCAACAGTATGGTCTTCACCGATGATTTGTTGTCCTTTCAGTCATTAACCAGTTATAAACCATTCGGACATGGAAAGAAAAGAGATAGACAAAACTCGCCCTGTCACTTACTATTTGTCATTGACGGACGAACAACTGAATTTTCTCAGTAACAACGAGGGAGGCATCAACAGAATACAGTGTTTCCGCAGACTGCTTCACCACACGGCAACTGCCGATACCACCTATACCAAGCGTGGCATATCCAAACCACTAATGCAAGGACAAACTTGTGTATCTGCCCTTGAACTTTCAAAGGAATGGAACTGCAACCGAAAGACAGTTATCCGCTTCTTGAAACAGTTGGAACAGTTGGGTATCGTAACAATAAAAACTGATTGCCTTACCACCATTATGGATATGCGGTGCATAGCAGCGTGGAAGCATGAGGGTGAAACGGTTTATACAGCCAATGCCCTTTATAAGCGAGACAACGGCAAAGCGAAGTCGGAACAGAACCCGAACAAGTCTGTTTCAGATCCGACTTCTTTAACTTTGCCTTTGCCTTCTTCCGATTCATCAGAAATCACTCCTTCGGAAATGGAGCAAATCCATTCCTTGGAAGAAATCCCTGATGATGTGAGAGAGCAGTTGTTGGCGGAAGATGTAGAGCATTTCCACGAACAGCGTGAAATGTAACCTTTAGTTCTTTCTTTTTTGTCTTGGCATTTGCCTTCATGCTGTCAGTTTGCCAGTAAGAACGCAATGCCAAGACTTCATCAAAACCGTTTTAGAGCAGTGATGGTACACAACAGAAGAGGCTTGCCTATATGTACGCATAATGTAGATGGGGAACATAATCCTCGGTATGGTTATCACCAACCGAATTATGCTCCGTCGGGCAAGCCCTCAGGAGGACACCAGAGCAAGCTCATTTTAAAATTTCATTACCCCATCTAAGAAATAACATTATGCCAGAATACCAAGTGTTTCACCAACAAGCCGTCAAGTCGTTTTCGGCAGGTGAAGACAACGAACATCAGAGGCGTTGGACGGAATCCCAATGGGAAGCCAAAGCCTCCAACAAGAAGTTTAACTACGACAAGAGCCGTGCGCATCTCAACTTTGAGATAGTCAAGGGCAGTAAGATTGTACCTCTCGGCTCTTCTAAGCCCATTTTGGAGCGGTTTCAAGACCGTTTGGAAGCCACTGGTGCGGAAGATCCTAACAAAGGGCTTGAAACGCCCAAATACCGCATTGCCTGCAACATGATATTTTCGGGCGATGCCGACAGAATGCGAGAAATGGCTTTCGGAGACCAGAATGTGGAGCGAGCGAAAGGCGCAGACAACAGTCATGTCAAGCGCAAAGCGGAGATAGAATTGTGGGCAAAGGACATCTACAAGGCTGTTGCCGATGCATGGGGCGAAAACAACATCATTGACTTTTCCGTTCATCTTGACGAGTCTTCACCGCATATCCATTGTCTTGTAACGCCAATTATGTACGATGAGAAGAAACAGAAGATGCGTATCAAATACCGAGATACTTTTGGTGGTGACGCAAACAAACTGGATGCTATCCACGACTACTTGGCAGAGGTCAACAAAAAGTGGGGCTTGGTACGTGGCGAATCCGTTTCGGCTACCAATGCCCAGCATGTCCCTCGTGACGAATGGTATAGACAACTCCAAGCCGAAAGCCGTGAGTTGGAAATCGCAAATGGCAAACTGGAACTTGACATTCGCAGAAAGGAGAATGCCGTTAAAGGTCTGAAAACGATGATAGAAAACCTCACTCACCAGAAGTTTGAGGTGGAGAACAAAATCCATGAGGTTGAGAAATTGTTGGAACAACAGAATGGCGAACATTCCGAGTTGTCAAAGGAACTGGAACGGCTCAAAAGTCAGTTGTCCACCTTGGAGTTCAAGCTGACGGACAAACGAGAAAAACTGAGTGCAGCCGATGAAGCCCTTGCCGAGTTCAGAGCCATGACAAGGGCGCAAAAGTCTGAGGCTGAAACATTGCGTGTCGTGCAGGAGCAGACATCACGTACTTTGCAGACATACGCCCAAGCCTCTATTCTTGCTGGCAGTTTTCAAGAACTGCTGACTATGAGCAGTAGAATTTGCGCCAATGTACCCGAAGCCAAGAAAATGGCAGAGAACACCATTATTGAAGATATGTGCGATATGCGTTTCAAAGATGTACTTGGCACAGCCGTCAAGATGTTCATTGAGGGCATCAATGGGGCAACAAGCATCACGCAGTCGGGAGGTGGCGGTGGCTCCAATTCGGAATTGCCTTGGAGGGATAAGGACGAGGATATTTTCAGCTTTGCCAGACGCTGCATGAGATTCGCCCACAGCAAACACTATCCCAAAAAGAGTTCGGGCATTAAGCTATAGTATCAGCGAGTATTCGCTTCCAGACATCAATATCAGGGAAAGGCATGTATATTTCAAAGAAACCATCGAAATATGCCACTGTCTTTCCTTGATTTATTTTCGCCTCTGCATAGGCTCTGCTTTTGTACTTGTCGGCAAGGCGTAACAATTCCTGTTTCTGTTTCTTTTGCTGATTTTCAAAGAAACTTATTGCAAGAACAAGCAACTCCTTTACACTATTTGTAAGCCCTGCCTTGTCATAGATATAAAGCAGACGGTTGTAAGGCTTTGGCTTCCAATAGCCATTGGCAATCAGCTCTTCATAGATATTGGTTGCAGTGATGTAATCCTTGCTTTTTTCGGCAACCTTTGCCTTGCGTAGTTCATCCTCTATATGGCTGATAATATCTTCTATTTGATGGCACACTGGAACGTCTTCTGAAAACAATGTGTCGTTTCCATTTGTATAGAAATCAAATTCGGGCAGTTGAGCAATCAAACTTTTGTATCGGTTTGCCAATGTATCTTTGGTGGTAATGTTTCTGTGGAGATTGGCTTGTTTGGGTAGTTTGTCTTCTCGTTGCCTTATTACTTCCCTAAATTCGACAACAAGCGCATCTTGGCTGAATTTTGCAGGGACAAGCAATAGAATACGCTTGGCATCGCTCCATTGTTCTTTGCTTGTATAATGGCGAAGTAGCCAATTATAGGGTTCAAGGTTCAATGAATATCCTTTTTGAACCGCACTCTCGTATTGGCATTTAGTCTGTTCTGTGTCATTTGCTTTCAGATATGACCTTGCCTTTATAACATCTGTAACACCAGGCATTACCAAAGGCTGCTTGGTGAACTGTTGAGGTACATTTATGGAAGAAGGCAAGGAAACGGTCTCTTGCGTGTTTGTCTCCTTGCCTTTGTCGTTGCTGAATATGTCTTTTATCTTCTTGAATAGTCCCATGCGTATTTTCTTTTGACTGCAAAGGTAATGCAAAACGCTGATAATCAATTCTGCTTGTTGTAAAAAGCATATACTCGTTTGCATAGTTTAATAGCATGGATAACATATCAAAAGATATAGAATATGCTCCGATTACCAGGTTATCACTTTGTCAACTATCTCTTGTTGCTCAATGCTGCTTCTTCGTAGATAGATACGTGTCGTTTCTATGCTTTCATGTCCCATAAGGTCTGCAAGCAGGGCAATGTCATTGAACTTCTCCAAGAAATTCTTAGCATAACGATGGCGGAACGAGTGAGGGTACACCACTTTTTCATTCAAGCCATACTTCACCGCATAGTTCTTCAACTGCTGTGATATGCCTCTTGTAGTAATACGCTCGCCAAAGCGATTAAGAAAGAGATAGCCACTTGTGCGATTGAGTGTCTGCAACCACTTTTCTGTTTCTGTGCGCAATGTCTTTGGGATATAGATACGCCGTATCTTGCCACCCTTGGTATAGATGTCGTAATAGCCTACTTGCACGTGCTCAATCTTGATTTGCACAAGTTCGCTCACTCTGGCACCAGTCGCAGCTAAGAAACGCACCACAAAGTACCACTCCAAGTTGTCTTCCTTCTTCAATTTGTTCTTCAAGAAGGTGTAGTCGGCATTGCTGATGACATTCTCCAAATAAGAACGTTGCTGCACCTTGACCGACTTCAAGCGGAGTTTCGTCTTGCCTACAAATACAAGGTACTTGTTCATCGCCTGAATACGGAGGTTTACCGTCTTTGGCTTGTAAGTCTCAATCAAGTAGGTCTTGTAAACCAACAAGTTTCTCTTGTTCAGCTCTTTGTGTCGAGAGCCAAACTCCTTTACGGCATACAGATATGCCGAAATCGTGTTCTTAGCCATATTGCCTTGACTTAGGAACTCTTCAAATTTGTCTAATTCCATTTCTATTCGTTTATTAGTGAAACATTAAGTTGTCCTAATAAATAGGCATGGATTTGTTCTATGAGTTCCTATTATGAGAAGATACTTGCTACTGGGGAGGTGAAGTGCATTGACGATGAAATTCCGTTTGAAATACCAGCAACATGGAATTGGGCAAGATTGTCAAACATAACCTCCATTTTGGGAGATGGCATTCACGGAACTCCCGAATACGATGCAACAGGAACTGTTTATTTTATCAATGGCAATAACCTAAGTAATGGAAGCATTGAGATTAAAGCCGACACAAAAAAAGTAAGTGAACAAGAGGCAGAAAAACATAAACGTCTGCTAAATTCTACAACAGTTTTAGTCTCTATAAATGGTACTTTAGGTAATGTTGCCTTTTATAATGGGGAAAATGTGATTTTAGGTAAAAGTGCTTGCTATTTCAACTTGATGGGTAACATTGACAAACAATATATCAAACATATATTGGAGACAGAATATTTTACTGAATACGCAAAAAATGTTGCAACTGGTAGTACAATAAAGAATGTTCCATTGGCTGGTATGAGAAATTTCTTGATACCTGTTCCACCTATTACCGAACAACATCGTATTATACTGGGAATGGTACGGTTGGCACATTCTATAGATCGTTACAATGATGCTCAAACAAAACTTGATTTATTGAACAATGTTCTAAATGAAAAGTTGAAAAAGTCTGTCTTGCAAGAAGCTATACAAGGAAAGCTTGTTCCACAACTTGCAGAGGAGGGTACAGCGCAAGAACTGCTTGAACAGATAAAAGCAGAGAAGCTGAAACTCGTGAAAGAAGGCAAGCTAAAGAAGTCTGCCCTCAACGAATCTGTTATCTTCCGTGGTGACGATAACAAGTATTGGGAGAAGAAAGGCACAACTTGTGAGTGCATTGACGAGGATATACCTTTTGATATACCAAAAAGTTGGGCTTGGGCACGTTTGGAAACAATCCTTAATACAGGCTCAGCTCGTAGAGTTCATGCAAAGGACTGGAGACAAGCGGGAATACCATTCTATCGAGCGAGAGAAATTGGCAAATTGGCTGATGAAGGTTTTGTTGATAACGAACTATACATAGACCTCTCTTTGTACGAAGACTTTTCTTCAAGTGGAGTTCCTTTGCCAAATGACCTAATGATTACAGCTGTGGGAACTTTGGGAAAAGTGTATATCGTCAAAGAAAGCGATAAATTTTATTACAAAGATGGAAGTGTACTGTGCTTGGCTAACAAGTATGGACTTTGTGCAGAATATCTAAAAATGGTGATAGAATCCCCTTTCTTTAAGGGACAATACAGACAAGAATCACAAGGAACAACAGTTGCAACATTGACAATGGTTCGCTTACAGAAGTATTTCATTCCAATACCACCATTGCAAGAACAATATAGAATTGTTGAAACGTATAGGAATATAGCAAGTATTATGAGTTGATAGACAACAGTCCTGTTTGTATAGACGAGTTTTTGCCGTTCCAAATACCCGAAACATGGACTTGGTGCAAGGTCAAAGACTTGTTGGAAATACAGACAGGTGCATCGTTCAAAAAAGAGCAAGCAAACGCAAATAAAAAAGGCATTAGAATATTGCGTGGTGGAAACATTCTACCCAATAAGTATATATTCAAAGATGATGATGTCTTTGTGTCAGAGGAGTTTGTCAATGCGAATACCATTCTAAAGAAGAATTGCATCATTACTCCTGCTGTAACCAGTTTGGAGAATATTGGTAAAATGGCAGTAATAGAAAAAGACTACAATAATGTTAGTGCTGGCGGTTTTGTATTCATCATTAACCCATACATTCAAGACTTTAATCATTCCTTGTTACTTGCGTATTTTCTTCAAAGTCCATTCTTAATTGAGGCTATGCGAGGAATAACAAAGAAGTCTGGTGCAGCTTTTTATAATCTTGGTAAAGAACGGTTGAAAGAGTTGTATCTACCATTGCCTCCAATGGCAGAACAAAGTAGAATAGTAGGCAAAATAAATGAGGTTTTATCAAGTATTATGAGCAGATAGGAAGCGAAGTAACCGAGATAGAACTGCCTTTTGAAATTCCAAATTCTTGGTCTCTTGCTCGATTAAATGCAGTTTGCCAACTTACAGACGGCTTGAAAACCATTGGCAAGCAATGCTTGTTAGATGCAAGATTTTTGCGTGGTAAAAGTTCCGAGACTATTGCAGAACAAGGCAAACTTGTCCATAAAGGTGACAATATAGTACTTGTGGACGGTGAAAACTCTGGTGAAGTTTTCATCGTACCACAAGATGGCTATATGGGTAGTACATTCAAGCAGTTATGGATAAGTTCTTCAATGTACGAACCTTATGTTTTAGCTTTTATACAGTTCTATAAAGAGACATTGCGCAACTCCAAGAAAGGTGCAGCAATTCCACACCTCAACAAAGAACTTTTCTATGGTCTTATAATAGGCATTCCACCATTACAAGAGCAGAAAAGAATAGTCCAAAAGATAGAGTTGTCAGCGCAACTCTTGAAATAACTGGCTTATTTTGAAAGCAATACGCTCTTGTTCCTTTACAGGTGGTATCGGAATAAGAAAATCATTGAATTTGTTTTGGGTTAGTTGATTGATTGTGGTTGTATTACTCACATCTCTCAACTGCCCAAAGAACAAATCAGACTGCAAATAAGCAAACATATATTCGTAAATAGGTGTTTTACATATTGCCATAAATGCGCCAAATGTCATTGGCTCTGTCAAATTCCTTATAAGAGCCGATTTTCCAACTAAACGCTTGCTCCCATTTCTTGCACAAATTATAATATCATTCTCCTCTATAAGCAATTTTTCTGATATGGAAGAACTTACTCTTACAATATCATCTAATGCTAACTTGCCATTTCGTATATTACAGGAACGTAATACGATAATTCCTTTCTCATCAATATCTGTCGGTTTATACGTTAGACCAATATAAGAGTTTGATACATTACGAACTCTACACCATTCCCAATTACTTGGGATTTCAAAGGGAATCTGCTCAGTTATATCCAAGCATTTTTTGCCTATCTGCTCATAATACTTGTTATCGTCACCACGGAAGATGACTGAATCGTTGAGGGCAGACTTTTTTAGTTTGCCCTCTTTGACGAGTTTCTGCTTCTCAGTTTTTATTTGTTCGAGCAGTTCTTGGGCCGTACCTTCTTCGGCAAATTGTTGGACGAGTTTACCTTGAATTGCTTCTTGAAGAATGCTCTTACGAATAGTACAGGAAAGTTCTTCATTTAACTTATTAAGTTTATCCTGCGCTTTTCCATACTCATCTATATATGGCATCAACTCCTTTGCTTTTGTATCAATACGGAACTGCTCCGAAAGAGGTGGAAGTGGAACTAACAGAGACGTCATTGTTTCTGTGCTTACACGAGGCATTTTTACACCAAACGTTGCAGAATTAATGTAATCATCTACGTAAGGTGATTTCAAAAAGCTAACAATATAATCTTTGCATATATTGCCGTAGCAAGTGAAAGGTATGATTTCGGGAGTGCAAATACCTCCTTCCGGTGCAACGAGTATCTTTAATAAATATGGACGGAGTTTGCTGTATAAAATATCACCACGGTTGAATATTGTTTTGTCACCGATGGCTTTTCGCTCACCAACAGTTTTAATATTCAGCAATTTTCCTCCTTTTTCTATATCTTCCAAATCCAATCCCCATAATTGAGTATCGGCTTTCGATGCGTTGATTTTTCTCTTTGTTTGAGCATAAGTTGAGATTTCTCCTAATCGACACCATTCCCACCCCTTGGGTATCTCAAACGGCACTTCTTCATCAATACACTTCACCTCCCCCGTAGCGAGTATCTTCTCATAATAGGAATTGTCCTCACCACGGTAGATAATGGATGCGTTCTTGTCACGCTTGATTTTCTTTTCCTTGATCAAGCGTTCTTTCTCTTGACGAATCTTATCAAGCAAAACGCTTGCAGGTTCGTCATTAGGGTCTTGCGGTACAAGTTTTCCCTGTATCGCCCATTGTAATATGCTATTCTTTAATTGCTTTCCGTTCATTGTAATTTTCTATCGTTAGAAATCATTGTCCTTATTCTTCTGCTTCAAGAAGAACTGATAAAGTTTCTTACCTATTTTATCTTTGTCAAATGTTCGCTCATGCTCAATAGGTATGGTAGATAACCTTATCTTAGCCACGCCTTTTTTCAACAACCCAAATTGTTGTGGACTTATCTTGAATTGAGCTGTAGAACTGATTTCTGTCACTGGAAGGACTATATTGCCAGAGACAATACCTGCCGTTTCAGAGCCGCTACCAATCTGAGAGCCATAAAGTTTAATAACTTCACCGTCGAATGTTTTCAACAACATGGTTGATTCTTTTAAGAAATTCAGTCGGTCTGACTTTACGGTTGCGATAATGTAATATGCCGTATCTTGCTTTGCAACGCTATATTTCATGTTGCATCCCTCGGCAGCCAAAGGTCGATATGTATATCCAACCGTTTGTGCATTTATATTGATACTGCACATAGTCAGTACAATAGACAAAATGATTTGTATTCCAATATTACTTTTCATAATTATGCTATAAAATCGAAATGTCCTTATTTTATTGTTGTTACTCTGCTTCGTCCAACAACTTGTCAAGTTGCGCTTGCAGTTCTTCACGCTTTGGCAAATAGAGTTGGTAACGTGCCACAAACAATTGATTGGTTATACCCTCCAAGGCATACTCCATCAGAAGTTCGTCTTTTCTTGCTCCCAAAACTATGCCAATGGGTGGATTATCGTCAGGTTGACACACTTCTGTTTTGAAATAGTTAAGGTAGAGGTTCATCTGCCCGATGTCACCATGCTTTATCTCTGCTCGCTTCAAATCAATCAACACATAGCATTTCAAGATACAGTGGTAGAACACCAAATCCACCTTGAACTGTCGGCTTCCTATCTGCATGGAGTATTGTCTGCCCACAAATGCAAAGCCACGTCCCATTTCCAAAAGGAACTGCTCCATGTGGTCTTTCAGAGCCTTTTCCAAGTCACCCTCCTTATAGCGTTTCTGTTTGGGAAGTCCTGCAAATTCAAGCACGAAAGGGTCACGGATGATGTCTTGCGGAGTTTGTACTTGATGCCCCTCGTTAGCCAAAGCAAGAACTCCTGCCTTGTCTGTGCTTAGTGCAAGTCGCTGAAACAGACAACTTTTCATCTGTCTTTTCAGTTCCCTAACTTTCCAACATTCCTTGATGGATTCCTTATAATAGAACTGCATTTCAAGTGCATTATCACACTTCAACAGTTCATAGTAATGGCTCCATGTCAATTTGTGGGACAGTGTCCCACATTTTGGGAATGCCAAGTATAACTTACGCATATAGGTAAGATTTGTTCGGTTAAAACCTTTACCATTTCTTGCTGTCAAATCCTTTGCAAGGTTTACAAGTAACCTTTTGCCATATTCAGCTCTTTGTTTACCACCCTGTTCAAATTCAACAATATACTTTCCAGTTTGCCAGTTGGCATCAAGCAATTCCGTATTGACCGCAGCAATGGATTTTGACTTCGCCTCACCCCATAGCGTGGTTATGTTATCTATCAACTTCTGATAGGCAGCATCATTTATGTTTGTCAAACCTTTATTCTCCATGCCAATCTTTTAGATTTGTGGAACACCGTTCCACATTTTACAATTCGTCCACATTTACATTTATCCCCAAGATACGCTGTATCTCCGCCAATGTCTTATCAATTTCATGATCAAGAGCTTTGCGCTTCTTGAAATAGTCGGCAAGCAGTTCGGCAGGAGGCAAGATTTCTTCATCCTCTTTCGGGAACTTGCACAAGTCGAAGTTGCAATCGGTGGCGATAAGGTCTTCAACTGAATAGCAACGAGATTTCTCGTCACCATCAGCAATAATAATCTCCTTACGGTCGTTCCACCACTCACGGATTGGGTCGCAATGTTCCGACTTCATAGATTTTGTCTTGGAGAAATGCTTGTAACCCTCTGGCATATCCAAACGATAGAACCACGTTTCCTTTGTAGAATAACCTTCTGGAGCACCCTCCGCACTGGTATTGTCGAAGAACAAAATGTTCGTGGCAATCGAAGTGTAAGGTGCAAAGATACTGCCTGGCAAACGGATAATGGTATGCAAGTTGAAATCTCTGAGTAGCTTGGTCTTGATGGCTATCTTTGTGTTGTCCGCTCCAAACAGAAAACCGTCTGGGACAATGACCGCTGCACGACCATTCTTCTTCAGTCGGTACATGATAAGAACCATGAACAAGTCAGCAGTCTCGCTACTGCGCATATCAGAAGGGAAATGTGACTTGACATCCGACTTCTCGTTTCCACCGTATGGTGGGTTCATTAACACAACATCAAACTTGTTGCCGTCTGTATAGTTGAGTACATCTTTTGTAAGCGAGTTGTCGTGATATACCAATGGCGTGTCAATACCATGCAGCAACAGGTTTGTCACACATAGCATATATGGGAATTGTTTCTTTTCTATGCCAAATACAGACTGATTGTACTCTTTGCGGTCTTCTGCAGTCTTTACCTTCTTGTCCAATTCACCCAGCCAACTTGTGATGAAACCTCCTGTACCACAAGCGAAGTCTGCCATTTTCTCACCAATCTGCGGATTGACTATCTCTGCCATAAATTCGGTCAAGGCTCTTGGGGTGTAGAACTCACCAGAGGAACCTGCCGACTGCATTTCTTTGAGGATTGTCTCGTATATCTCACCAAAAGCATGACTTTCCTCATAGTCACCAAGGTTCAAACCGTCAATCACATTCAGCACTTGACGAAGTTGAACGCCATCTTTCATATATTGATTGGCATCCTCAAATGTGGTCTTTACAATCGCCTGACGGATAGGGGTAGTTGGTGTTACCTCTATGTTTTTGAGTTCCACAAACAATGTGTTGTTGACAAACGAAAGTAGCTCATCACCAGTCAAGGCATTACCGCTTCCATCGTCATGCGCCCAGTTGCGCCAACGGCATTCTTCTGGAATAATAGACTTGTAATCATCATCGTCCAACTCCCAATCATTCTCTTTCTCGTCATAGACTTTCAAGAACAGCATCCACGCCATTTGTTCTATGCGTTGCGCATCACCGTTGATACCGGCATCATTGCGCATTATATTGCGTACTCGTTTTACGAAATTTGATAAACTCATATTTTGTTTCTATTTTATGCTATATTATATATGTATTGTTCCAGTTCCTTTACGGCATCAAGATAGCCTTGCTTGCCACCAAAGAACTTCACGATGTTTGCCTTTGAACCCAATTTGCGGAATGGGTCATTTTCAAGCACAGTAAGGCTTTCCAATTCAGACACACCTTCCTTGGTGTACTTATCCAACAGGGCTTCAAGCACAAGTCGTGCCTGTTCACCATACTTGCTGAATATGTCTCGTTTCTTCACTTGTTCGGCACGCTCATGTCGTGTAAGTGTTTTCTTGCCGTAGGCTATATGGCAGATGAAATCGAAATCATCCACATCGTCCATGTCTTGGTCGTGCTTCAATGCTGCAAGATCAATACCACTGTCTTTAAGCATTTCAGCAATATCTGACTTTTTCTTGGTTTCTTGCCACTTGGAAGTGAATGTATCAATCGTAGCGTATGTGTCTATGATACTTTTCTTTGTATAGTCAGTAATGCTTTCCGTGCGAAGCAACTTACCATTTGTGTCATAGACAGAAACGACCTTGTTAATGACCACCACTTGACAACCATCTTGGGCAACAATCGGCTTCGGTCGTGGCTCTGGATCGGGTTCTTTCACGCCTTTAGGGTCGTCGTCGTCAGGAAGTACATACGGCTTAGGCTCTTTCTGCTTGGGCGGATAGTTTGGGTCTATTTCAATCGGTCCGTCCCAATCTGGGTCTGCAAATAATCGTGTCACGTTGCGGAAGTCCATTACCGTGAAGTATGTCTTTCCTTCTTTCTCACGAAGACGAGTGCCACGACCAATTATCT
>ENA-OXVM01000335-OXVM01000335.1-human-gut-metagenome-genome-assembly--contig:-NODE-335-length-17955-cov-67.7949_pt1 | contig 17955 bp, 16 predicted proteins | sample MGYA00249574_ERZ652691 | MGnify/ENA primary metagenome ERZ652691 (study PRJEB26925, sample SAMN05826508) | human gut metagenome | biome: ENVO:2100002; feature: ENVO:00000062; material: ENVO:00002003...
GTAATATATCATACAGTCACAAGACTTTCCAAACGGATGTTGACTAAATTTATACTAAATGAAAAGACAATATTCGTAAGAGAAGAGATTATGGAGGTAATGACTGCAAATACCGAAATGACGGCAGTAACCTACAGTACATAATGACAATATAAGAAACTAAAAGTCCGTATCATCTCAGTGCCCATAAAGGCTGCAGATGTACGGACTTGATGAAAAGCAGGCACAAAGGAGATTACATGAACTGCATGAAGAAAAGCTATGACGCGGGTACTCCCGTCACAATTCCCCGGCCATGTGTCCCTATATAAACCCGTCCATATTCCTGCATGTCACCGCAGATATGCAATACCAGGCCATATTGATGGGCATCATCGTTGATACGTACCCAAGAGTTCGCCGCATCGTCAGAACGGAAGAAACCGTATTGCCCGTTGACTACGCCTATCAGATAGATGGCAGGATAATCATTGCCTGGCTTTGCCTTGCCGAAACCAAAAGCATAGATGGTACGTACCTTATCCAAAGCACGGAAATCAAATTTTTCTGAAGCAGCAGAGCGGTACAAACCATCATAAGCTGCAATCCACAAATCTTTTTCATGACCGGGAGTAGCGTAGATACGGTCTTGTCCTCCACGCGGATCTCCTCTTCGTACGGCGGCACCGGCATTACCCCGTTGGAACCGTTTAACAGTTAAATTCAATGTGTCGGCATGAAAAGTCGCCCCACCATCCTCGCTGCTATACAATATTTCGGCCACAGCATCTACAGCATAAAAACGTTGGGGGTTCACCTTGTCTGCAATGACGCGGATATTCTTAGGCAAACCACGGCAAGATTGCCAAGAAGCCCCCTTATCACGGGTCAGATAAGCCTCCGAGCGGTCGGGTGTCCAAATCCAAGAAGAGCCGTCTGCTGCCACGGCGATATGCCCATTACGAGACTTTTCCGTCGGAACGGTGGCACACATAGTCCAGTGCCTGCCCCCATCTTCTGAATATGAAATGGTCTTTGCACCCGGCTGATGGCCGAACAGTGTACCAACCCTGACTATCAAATCCTGCTTCAACCAGGCACCCGTCACTCCATTCGTATTACCGAAATGAGGATTGGCATGACTACCCAACGGATCGGGCCGATTGAGGTCGAAATGCGTAAAGCCACCATAGTCACCGATACCGGAAATCAGGCGTGCGCCTTTTTCGGGAGCATAAAGTTCGAGGGGCACGGTCTCTTCAATACCGGCAGACATGATGCTCCATTTCACCGGTTCCCCGCGTTCCACGGCCGATAGATTAAAAGTTTCCCAACCACCGAAACCAGTGGTAAACATGGCATGTTCAGCATCGGCTGGGTCTATCTCAATGTCGAACATCCAGTGCAGGGGCGCCACCTCTGTATAGGGAGCTTTAGAATAATCATACTCATATCCCGTCTTGAAAACCGGTTTCCAGCTTTTGCCACCGTCGGTCGTACGGAACATCTCATCACTCTTATAACCGTGTTTGCCTCCCAAGCTGTGTGTACTGGCAATCAGATGTTTCGGATTACGGGCATCCACTGATACGGCTGCATAGCCAAATCCCGCTTTTCCGCCATCGGACAGTCGGACGGGCGAAATGTCCGTCCATTTGTCTTTACGTATATCGTACTTCCAAACTCCACCGTCCTCCATCTGACTCGGACCGGGAGTATCTCCGTACGTCAATACTAATTGGCCGTCACCGGTCAAAACCATATGCGTGGGGCGATACTGCACCGGCTGCCCCCCGACCGGCCGCCAGCTTTCACCATAGTCGTGGCTCACGAACAGATTTTCCCTTCCCATCAATGAAGCCGCCACATAAATGTCACGGGTACCACGCCCATCGCGGGTGCCTTGTGCATCATAGGCAACGCAGACGATGCCACTGCCGCGATTCCCCCATGCGGCACGGTCGGCGGGATTGAACTTCTCGGAGACATCCGGGAAAGACACCACCCGTGCCCAGCTCTGTCCCTTATCCATACTGCGCCACAAACCATGCAAACGGGTTCCCATATAAATGATATTCCCATTCTGCGGGTCCACCATCATCCGTTCCCCATTACCACGCCCGTTCTCGTTGCCACCCATCGTAAAGGGCACATCGACACGGGCAAAGGTTCTGCCGCCATCATAAGAACAAAGTATGGCCCCATTGGAGCTACTGGTATACGTACCGCAGGCAATATACACGTTCTGCGGATTCTGCGGGTCGATGGCAATGCTCTCCACCCCCTGCAGATTACTTTCATCCAGACTTATCCAGTCCAGCAAGGGCGTCCACTGGTTGGAAGCAGCGTCCCACCGGTAGGCTCCTCCCATATCGGTGCGGCAATAACGGACACCAGGAGCTTCTGGGTGAAAAACGATACCGTCCACAAAGCCTCCTCCCACTATCGGTACGCTCTTCCATTCGTAAGAAACGGAATTCACCGAAGATATATCTTGAGCAAGCATCGGCATGCCGCCCAGTATCAAACTTATTCCTGCTAAAAACAACTGTCTTTTCATAAGCATCAGGGTTCTAAAACAAACGTTCTTGATATTTCCTTCAAAGATAAGAATATTTCATTGATATTTCAGACTGAAACATTTGTGGCAGTGCACATACAATCCTAACAACCAACGTTTTAATAAAAACAAGAAACTAAATCAAGCCATAAAAAGATTAAAACGGCACCCATCGCAGTTCTTCCCTCCAACAGTTTTTTGTAACAACAATGCAACATATATGACACAAAAACACAACACGTATGTCCGAACTTTGTCGCCGACAAATCATTCGACAACAACAGATTATGAAAAAAAGTGCATTGACAGTACTGATTGCCCTGCTGCCGTTGGCCGCAATTGCCCAAACGCCCTCCATCAACGAGGACGGAAAAAAGATTGAAAAGGAGAAGATGGAAACCAAAGACTACCTGCCGGAAGTCCACGGAACCATCCGCGCCAAATACGAATATCAGACCACCATGGGTGCAGGACGTTTCGAAGTACGCAATGCCCGCGTCAGCGTGACGGGCAACGTATTGCCCAGCGTAGCCTACAAAGCCGAGATAGACCTCTCCGACGAAGGTCAAATCAAGATGCTGGATGCCTACGCCCGGCTTTTCCCGACAAAAGGACTGACAGTCACCACCGGACAAATGCGCGTCCCCTTCACCATCGATGCCCACCGCTCACCGCACCAGCAATACTTCCCCAACCGCTCGTTCATCGCCAAGCAAGTGGGCAATGTACGGGACGTGGGGTTCACAGTAGGATATACCCTGCCTACCGGTGTACCTATCACTGTGGAAGGAGGACTTTTCAACGGTTCCGGACTGACTAACCAGAAAGAATGGCACAAGGAAGTGAACTACTCCGCCAAAGCCCAATTTCTCTTCACCAAAGGACTGAACCTGACACTAAGCGTGCAGAGCATCCAGCCGGAAGAAGTACGTATGCAATCCTACGACATCGGTGCCTACTATGAAACCGGCCGTTTCCATATCGAAGGCGAATATTTGTACAAGCAATATTCCGACAACGCTTTCAAAGATGTACACGCCGTCAACACCTTCATCAACTACGATCTGCCGTTACGGAAAGTATTCAACAAAATGTCTTTCCTGCTGCGCTACGACATGATGACCGACCAGAGCGACGCCAAAACCGCCGATGAAGAAACCGGCAGATTGACGGTGACCGACTACAAACGCCAACGCCTAACGGGCGGCATCACCTTCAGCCTCAGCAAAGCATTCCGCACAGACCTCCGGTTGAATTACGAGAAATACTTCTATGCCAAAAACAGCATAGCGAAGGAGTCGGAACAAGACAAAGTAGTATTGGAATTGATGGTACGCTTCTGATATTTCTTGGCTTCCCCTTGTTTCTTTCATTCCAAAAATGTATATTTGGAATAAATTATTCCGAGCTATGGCAAATCCAATCATACCCGGTATACCGCAGACTGAACAAGACTTATTGTATAGTAAACTGAATGCATACAATCAAGGGAGAGCCTCTTATAAGGAAGTAGGCGCCTATCTTATCGTACTGCCCCGGCCGGAGCATCTCCAATATACTTTGTGGATTTACTCTCCACTGCCCGAGAGACAGTCCATCTTCTACATTTGCGACCTTTCCACCGACATTCACGAAACGCTGCGGATGGCAAGCACGCTATGCTTCTACTCACCGCGCAGCCTGTTGCTTATGGAGTACAATGCCAAAAGAATGCAAAGCAAAGGGGACGACATTATCTCCATAGGCAAATACCACGGGCATTTCCTGCACGAAATTCTCCGTATAGACCCTGCCTATCTTACGTGGATAGCCTTCAAATTCCAGCCACGCATCCCCAAGCAGGAACGTTTCGTACAGATTGCCAAGATTTACCATTCAGTCCATCTCGACATACAACGAAGAAAAACGTGCCAAACCACCGGCGGACGTTTTCTGGGGAAGGAAGGGGAAAAAGTGGAGAACCTGACACTGACCGTACTCAGCGTGCGACTGGAAGACAACCCCTACAAGACGCAGCTCAAAGGAACCACTCCTTATTTCTACGTACGCCAAGTGTTGAAACTGAAAGACTCCGTCGGCAACTTCGTCAGCATCCGGATGAACGCACGCACGGCAAGCCGGAAATCATGCCAACTGCCTGCCGTGGAACATGCCTACCAAGTAGGGGAAATCATGGAAATAGCATCGGCACGCATAGCACGTACCTATATGATAGGAAGCACCAAATATACCCGGCTGACACATGTGAAGTTACACGTCCCTACCGGGTAAAGGATCAGATACGAACCACACACTGCATACGGCTGCTTTCCCAGGCTGCTTCTATCAAGCGGATGACTCCGACCACCTCCCGGGCATCGCTCTGCAAAGGTTTGCCGTGGTGGATATGCCGATAGATATTCTCATAAAAAGCTGCATAATCACCGGGAAGACTTGGATAAGGTTCATGCACGATTCTACCGTCCTTTTCCGTATAAAGCAGTCCCCAAGAGGATTTGTCCTCCTCGCCCCAGTGCGGAGTGCCGGGCAATACGCCCTCGGTCAAGGCAGCTTCCTGCGGGTCGAAACCATATTTTACGTAAGAACCTTCCCTGCCGTGGAGGACGAAACGGGGTTCGCTCGCACACATCAGATAGCTGGATTTCAGCGTTATCTTCACTTCAGGCGCCTTTGAGGGGCGTAGCAAATGGATGATGAAGTAGTCGTCTACCTTGCTGTCCTTGCGTAACGTGGCAATATCTGCAAAGACGGCTTCGGGCATACCGAACAGCTGCACAGCCTGGTCTATGACGTGGGCACCCAGGTTATAGGTCAAGCCGCCGCCATCTTGTCCGGTTTCCTTCCAAGTATTCGGCTTGATAAAATTACGATAACGGGGAAAGGTAGATTCAAACTCCACCAGATGTCCCAGCAAGCCTTTGGATAGTATTTGCTTAACTGTCAGGAAATCGCAGTCCCACCGGCGGTTCTGGTAAACGCTCAAGGTCAGCCCCCGGCTTGCGGCAAATGCCACAAGTTCCTCAGCTTCTGCCACAGTGGTGGTGAAAGGCTTCTCCACAACCACATGCTTACCTGCTTCGAGGGCGCGGCGGGCATACTCATAATGAGTGCTGTCCGGTGTGTTGATGACAACCAAATCCAGCTCTTCCACTCCGATAAGTTCCTCAAAACTCCGCACAATACAAGCGTCGGGATACTTCTCCCGGGAGAGTTCCTTACTGCGCTCCATGACGGCAGTCAATTCAAAATGAGGATTGGTGGAGATGAAGGGAGCATGAAAAACACGTCCCGACATTCCGTAAGCGGCTAATCCGGTTCTTATCTTGTCCATACCGTTCTTTTTAAGTTCACCCTTATTCCGTCACCAACGGACGCTTACGCCAATCGTCCTTCATATAGCTGTCGGGGTAGACCGTCTTATCAATAATTTCGCCACCTTTCAGACGAATCCAGGTAGTGAAAGTACGGGCACCTTCCTTCATCAAAATGACACGTGCACCGTTGGACAAATGGTTGTACTCGGTATTACCACCGGTGAAACGGCCGTAAGCCAGCAGGATACCTTTCCACATTACGGCATAATCGTTGTCATGATCGTGCCCGACAAACATACCCATCACATCACCAGCCTCTTTCATGGCAGTGAACATGCCCGTATTCAGTTCCGGAGCGCAAGCCTTTTCCATGCGGGTACCTATCAGTATGGCGTTCTCGTCGGAAGCGGCTTCATTATATTCCGGCAAAGGAATATGGAAAAATGCTAGTGCAGGCAAAGGTTGCCCACCGTTCTTTGCTTTATAAGTGGCACTCTGCTGGCGGTACCAGTTCACCTGGTCGAAAGTAAGCCAGTCATACCCCTTTACGTCGGGTAGTTTGGAGTAGGAATGGGAATCCAGACAGTAAAGCAGGGCTGCATCCTTCTTGCCGTCCGAGGATTTCAGTGTGAGGACATAGTCGGGAGATTCTACTCCGCCACGGTCGGGCTGGATATTGAAAGGCATGGAACGGATAACGTCATAAAGCTCAGCACGTGTTTTTCCCTGCTCGTTGTCGTGGTTGCCAAAGGTTACGACAAAAGGAATCTTACGGTCCGTAGCATAGGAAAGCACCTTGCGCATGGCTGTATCGGCAGGTGCGGCATAAACCACATCGCCGGTAAAGACTACTAAATCGGGGCACTCAGCATCAAGCACCTCGCCAATACGCTTCAAAGCAATATCCGAAGCCGGATTGCCATACTTGAAGTGGATGTCTGTAAACTGGACGATTTTAAACTCTCCGTTCTTGTTGAACTGCAAAGGCGATACTTGTGCCGGGCAGAACAAGGAGGATAAAAATGCCAGACAAAAGGTTAAGGAGATTTTCTTCATATAAGTGGATGATTAAAATTAGTCGGTATCATTTCAGCATAGTATTATTCTTTCACTATCAGCACAGTGGCATAGGCAGATATACCTTCTTCTCTGCCCGTAAAGCCGAGTTTCTCCGTGGTAGTGGCCTTGATGGAGATGTCATCCTCGTCTATGCCCATCACAGTGGCAAGCGTGCGCTGCATTTCGGGAATATGTGCTTTCAGCTTAGGACGTTCGGCACAGACGGTGGCATCAATGTTGCTCACCGAATAACCTTTGGTAGCTATCAGTTCTATTGTTTTTTTCAGCAGAATCTTGCTGTCTATGTTCTTGAACTCACCGGCAGTATCGGGAAAATGATAGCCGATGTCGCGCATATTCGCCGCACCCAGCAATGCGTCACAGATAGTATGAATGAGCACATCCGCATCCGAATGCCCCAACAATCCCTTTTCATGTCCCAAGCGAATGCCGCCTAGCCAAAGCTCGCGTCCTGCCACCAGCTGGTGGACGTCAAAGCCGAAACCTACACGTATCTTCATATCATTACTTCTTTAAGTTGATACGAAAGTACGGAAAAAAAGCGAGGTAACAAGAAAAAACAAGACGAAGATAATCAGCGGATATGGAAGTCGAGCACTTTCTCCTCTCCAAGATAGCCCTGCAAGTGCTGTCCGATGCTGACAGGGCCTACTCCCACAGGTGTACCCGTAAACAGCAAATCACCGATTTTCAAGGTCATGAAGCGGCTGACATAAGCAATGATTTCATCTACCCGGAACAGCATGTCCGCTGTATGACCGCGTTGCACCTCCTTATCATCAATCGTCAGATGGAAGTCCAGATTTTGCACGTCTCCACCCGCCTGCTCCAACGGGATGAAGGTGCCGATGGCTGCCGAATTGTCGAAACCTTTGCAGAGTTCCCACGGATTACCGGCTTCACGGAACTTACGTTGCAGGTCACGCGCAGTGAAATCAATGCCTACCGTCACTGCATCATAATAGCGGTGCGCAAAGCGGGGTGCAATGTTCTTGCCCAGCCGACAGATACGCACAACTACTTCCGTCTCATAATGCACCTCGTTGGAAAAGTCGGGGATAAAGAAAGGTTTGCCATCTTTCAGTATAGCCGAATCGGGTTTCAAGAAAATAACCGGTTCCTTATTCTCGTGTGTATGTCCCAGATCCTTGTTGTGCAGAGCATAGTTCATTCCTACAGCAATAATCTTCATTACTTGATCTCATTAAAGTTCAGTCTGTTAAACATCACGGCCAGATGGGCATAAAGGGAAGTGTTCTGCACGACAATGTTCTCGGGAACACGGATACGGAACGGGGTGAAGTTCCATACGGCCTTGATACCGCCCTCTACCATGGAAGCCGTTATCTGCTGGGCTATTTCGATAGGTACCGTCAGCACGCCTATATTGACATCGTACTCCTGCATCTTCTGCTTGAACTCGTCCGAGTGATAGATGGGGATGCCGCTCAGTGTCGTACCCACCAGTTCGGGCTTCACATCGAAAGCAGCCACTATCTCCAAACCGAAATGGCTTAGGCCCGAGTCGCGCAGCAAGGCACCTCCCAAGCTTCCGACACCGAACAGAAAGGCTTTGTGTATATTGGTAAATCCCAGGAAATCCTCCAGCACAGCTATCAGTGTGTCCACCTCATAGCCTACACGCGTACGTCCCGAGATATTGACATACGAAAGGTCTTTGGCAATTTGTGAAGCATCAATATTGATTTCCTTGGAAATCTGGGTGGATGATACGAATCGTTCCCCCTTTTGTTTCAGCAACTTTACATTGGAAAGGTACCACGGAAGCCGGCGCAAGGTAGGTTCCGGCACCTTCATGGTTTCTTTTTTCTGTAACGGACTGCTCATAGTTTCTTATTTAAGTTCTCAATATTGCGATTGGCAAAAGTAGTGCTTTTTTTCTAATCAGTAACACGGATGCAACAAAAGCTTAACATAATTTCTAATTGCATAATTCCACATAATATCGTACTTTTGGGAAGTTTAAAAGAAAGAAGTATGAAGAATAATGATTGGAAAGAACGGTTGAATATAGTCTATTCCACCAACCCGGACTACAACTATGAGATGAATGACGATGAGGAGCAAGCTACCCTCCCCCCTGCACAACAACGCCTGCGTGTACAGCTGGACCGCAAGAACCGGGGTGGCAAAGTCGTCACTCTTGTCACAGGTTTCGTGGGCACCGACAATAATCTGAAAGAACTGGGCAAATTGCTGAAAAGTAAATGTGGAGTAGGCGGAAGTGCCAAAGATGGAGAAATCATCGTGCAAGGCGACTTCAAACAACGTGTCATCGACCTCCTGAAGGCAGAAGGATACACGCAAACCAAGCCCGTGGGATAAACGCATCATCCGTCTCACTGCAACTGTAGAGGCATAAAAAAGTGACCGTTTAGGAATTCAACTCCATATACGGCCACTTCTTTTTATAGAATCGTTTCTAAGCGGAATTATTCAGCGCGCAAAGTAAAACGTTTGAAGTCAACAACCTTCAATTCAGGATCAGCTTCTTTCAAGACTTCTCTAACTGTCTTCTTGCCGTCCATGATGTCTTCCTGGTTCAGCAAGCAAACTTCTTTCAAGAACTTGCCAAGACGGCCCTTAGCAATATTCTGAATCATTTGTTCAGGCAGATGTGCAGCTTTCTCGGCAGAAACAGTAGCAATGATTTCCTTTGCCTTTGCCACGTCTTCAGCAGTAATCCAGCCCTTGGCCATGTTGCTTTCCATGTGGTCTTCGCTGTCCACGTGAGCCGGGTTGATACCAGCCTTCTTCAAAGCAGCCTCAACAGCCTTCTGTACCTGTTCAGCTTTTGTCTTCTCGATAGCAACATCTATTTCCTTCTGCTTGATTTCTTCAGATACGCCATCTTCGTCTACTGCAATCGGGTTCATGGCAGCAATCTGCATGGCAATCTGCTTAGCCAGTCCTTCTTCAACAGCCTTGTTGAAAGCAACAATAGTGCAGAGGCCATTTCTGTTCATGTGGTTATAAACCACAGTGCTTGCACCTTCTACAGTCATGTAACCATCCAACTCCATCTTCTCGCCAGTGATACCGCTACGGTCTGTTACAGCATCCTGTACAGTACCGTTGCCCATCGGCAGAGCTTTTACTTCGTCCAGAGTCTTGCACTTGTTAGCCACGGCAAGGTCCAGAATGTCCTGAGTCAATTTCACGAAATCAGCATTCTGAGCCACGAAGTCAGTTTCGCACTTCAGAGCGATGATAACGGCAAAGTCACCCGTAGTCTTAGCCAGCACACAGCCTTCAGAAGCCTCGCGATCTGAACGCTTAGCTGCAACAGCTTGTCCCTTCTTACGGATAATTTCCATTGCCTTGTCGAAATCGCCTTCAGCTTCAGTCAAAGCATTTTTGCAATCCATCATACCAGCACCGGTCATCTTGCGGAGCTTGGTTATATCAGCCATACTTACAGCCATAATATCTTTTTATTTTAATTGTTAATAATATCCTTATAAAGTAATTGAGAGTTGAGAATAGAGAATTGAGAATTGCCGTAAAGTAACTCTCAACTTTCAATTCTCAACTCTCAACAGTATGATTAAGCCTCTTCTTCCTTCATGAAAGCAGCAGCCTTAGCGGCATTGATTGCTTCCTCGTCGGACTTGTCGAGTCTTGCTTTTGTAGCTTTCTTCTTACCTTTGTTGGCAGGAGCTTCACCGGCAGCTTCCATGTCTACCTTTTCGGCCTTACGTTCTTCCAGACCTTCCTGCATAGCAGCGCAGCAAGCATCAAGAATAACTTCTACTGACTTAGTAGCGTCATCATTTGCCGGGATTACGAAATCGATATTCGTAGGATCGGAGTTTGTATCAACGATACCGAATACGGGAATCCCCAGACGGTTAGCTTCACGAACTGCGATGTTTTCCTTCATTACGTCGATAACGAACAGAGCAGACGGCAGACGAGTCAGGTCAGCGATAGAGCCCAAAGTCTTGTCCAACTTTGCACGTTGACGTGAAATCTGAAGAATTTCTCTCTTGGAGAGGTTTGAATAGGTACCGTCGCTTGTCAACTTGTCGATGGTAGCCATCTTCTTGACAGCCTTACGGATAGTCGGGAAGTTAGTCAACATACCACCCGGCCAACGCTCGATTACATAAGGCATATTTACAGATGCAGCCTTATCGGCAACCACCTGCTTAGCTTGTTTTTTAGTAGCAACAAACAGGACTTTCTTTCCTGATTTAGCGATTTGCTTCAAAGCTTCAGCAGCTTCGTCAATTTTAGCAACCGTCTTGTTGAGGTCAATGATGTGAATACCATTGCGCTCCATGAAGATGTAAGGAGCCATTGCAGGGTTCCACTTTCTTTTCAAGTGACCGAAGTGGCAACCGGCTTCTAATAATGTATCAAAATTTGTTCTAGACATTTTCTTTTAAATTAATCGTTTACTTTCTTTTTTGTTTCTTCTAAACCAACCGCCGGGTAGTCTGAATCTGAAGAGTCCCGGTAGTTTAGATACTAAACGCTTTTTCAGTTGAGAGTTGAGAGGTGAAAGTCGAGAATTAAGCAACTTGTCCGCCCCAACCGTTCTCCAACTCTTAACGTTTACTGAACTGGAATCTACGACGTGCTTTCGGTTGTCCCGGTTTCTTACGTTCAACAGAACGAGGATCACGAGTCATGAAACCTTCAGAACGGAGAGCAGCCTTGTCCTCAGCATTGATTTTCACCAGTGCGCGGGCAATTGCCAAACGCAAAGCCTGAGACTGGCCGGTGAAACCGCCACCGCAGAGATTAACTTTGATGTCGTACTTTTCAGCAACACCCAGCTTATTCAACGGCTGTTTAACTACATACTGAAGAATGCTTGATGGAAAGTACTCTGCGAGGTCTCTCTTATTAATAGTAATCTTTCCAGTACCTTCGCTTACGAAAATACGTGCAATTGCACTTTTACGTCTGCCTAATGCATTTACTACTTCCATTATCTCTTATTTAAGTACGTTAATATCAATCATTTTCGGGTTCTGAGCATCGTGTTTGTGCTCGCTGCCGGCATATACATACATATTGCCCAGCAATTTTGCGCCCAACTTGTTCTTAGGCAACATACCCTTTACTACTTTTCTCAGTAACTTGTCATCACCGTTCGGTTTTGCCTGCAAACGGGCAGGAGTGATTTCTCTCTGGCCGCCAGGATAACCTGTATATGACAGATATACCTTGTCATTCCACTTGTTACCGGTTAATTTTACTTTGTCGGCGTTGATAATGATTACATTATCGCCACAATCTACGTGAGGGGTAAAGTTAGGTTTATACTTTCCTCTCAACAGTTTCGCAACTTTTGCGCCCAGACGACCCAATACCTGGTCTGTAGCGTCAACAATGACCCATTCTTTAGTCACTGTAGCTTTGTTTGCAGAAATGGTCTTGTAACTTAAAGTATCCACTCTTAATTGTTTTTTAAAATGTTACTACTAAAATGTTTTTCTTCACCGCAAGCCAGTCATCCCGGACAATGGAAGATTAACTCGCTATGAATTAAATGCTTATCCTTTTGAGATAATAATCGGCTTGCAAAGGTACGGTTTTTCTTAGAACTGGCAAAAGTTTTCCACTTTTTTTTAGAGAGCCACTTGGCTGATATACAACAGACAAAGTTATCCTGCGGAGAAACGAAAGAATCTCCGCTAGAACAACTCTTTATGATGCGGCCTTCATCGGCCAATGCCATCATAGAAGACCTTCAAAGCTGCATTGAGAAAGAAACGGGAAAGAGAAAGAAATATCAACGGACAAGGTCCTCGGGGAATTTCGCGGGCATGCCCACCCGCTTCCATGTTTCATGGAACCATGTATTCAGTTCATTCCCATTCAAGTCCTTAGCTATAAAATACTTCAGGTACATTACCCCGTCGTCCCCTATTTCAAACTCCAATATATTGTCTTTGTGGTCCAACATGGGCAGATGGATGTTTTTCTCAATACTTTCCTTATAGGAATTATCCGTCAGCTGCTGATAAGTCCCATACCCCGTGATGATGGCATCCTTGCCAGGAATCATTGTAAAGTTGACAATGCGGCCGTCATCACTCAGCACTTTAAAGGTATTACTCGGTTTCAATATCCCGGGAACATCCGGGATTTCGGACACATAATGACATAACTGCCAAATTCCTGCCAGTTCCGCAGGCCTAAACTCTGCGCTCTCCTGCGCATTGGCTCCCGCTACCGCAAGCAGCACCGCTGCCAGCATGGTAAAGAAATAGTTCCGTTTCATATTCGTATGATGTTGGTTAACGTTATGTCGTTCCGCTAGACACAAATATAAAGATTTATTTTGAGATTATAACATTTTTGGGTATAAAAAAACCGCACAAACAACAGAATGTTTGTGCGGATGATTTTATCCAGTTTGTATATTCCGAAACTTAGAACTCGGCGTTGCGCGGCGTACGCGGAAACGGTATGACATCACGGATATTCGTCATGCCCGTAACGAACAGCAGCAAGCGCTCAAAGCCCAAACCGAACCCGGAGTGGGGACATGTACCGAACTTACGGGTATCGAGATACCACCACATATCCTTCATCGGGATGTGAAGTTCGTCAATGCGCGTCATCAGCTTGTTGTAATCCGATTCACGTTCGGAACCGCCAATGATTTCTCCAATCTTCGGGAAGAGTACATCCATGGCACGCACGGTCTTGCCGTCTTCGTTCTGCTTCATATAGAACGCTTTGATTTCCTTCGGATAGTCAGTCAGGATAACCGGACGCTTGAAGTGGTCTTCCACCAGATAGCGCTCATGTTCGGAAGCCAAGTCAACTCCCCAGTACACCGGGAATGCAAACTTATGCCCTTTGGCAACAGCCTCTTCCAATATCTTGATACCTTCCGTATAAGGCAGGCGCACGAAGCTTTCTTTCAAGACACCTTGCAGACGTTCAATCAAGCCCTTATCAAACATGTCATTGAGGAACTTCACATCGTCGGCACAGTTGTCCAAAGCCCACTGTACACAATATTTGATGAAATCTTCCGCCAGGTCCATATTGTCCGTAATATCATTGAACGCCACTTCCGGCTCAATCATCCAGAACTCTGCCAAGTGGCGGGGAGTATTGGAATTCTCGGCACGGAACGTAGGACCGAATGTATAGATGGCTCCCAATGCAGTAGCGGCAAGTTCGCCTTCCAACTGTCCGGAAACAGTCAGGCTGGCCTGCTTTCCGAAAAAGTCATCATCGTAAATAATGGAACCGTTCTCATCTTTCTTTAAGTCGTAAAGGTTCTTCGTAGTCACCTGGAACATCTGGCCTGCGCCTTCACAGTCGGAAGCCGTGATAATCGGAGTATGAAAATAGAAGAATCCTCTGTCATGGAAGAACTTGTGAATGGCAATCGCCATATTATGACGAATACGGAACACAGCCCCGAACGTATTGGTACGGGGACGCAGATGGGCTATCTCACGGAGGAACTCCATGGAATGACCTTTCTTCTGCAACGGATACGTGTTATCGCAAGTTCCCAGCACTTCGATTTCGCGGGCCTGCACTTCGGCCTTCTGACCGGAACCGACAGATTCCGTCAGCACACCGTTTACGCTCAAACAAGCACCGGTAGTAATCTCTTTCAGCATCTCCTCATCGAAGTTACCCAAGTCTACTACAATCTGCACATTATTTATTGTAGAACCGTCATTCAGCGCGATAAAGTTTACTTGCTTACTACCTCTGCGGGTACGAACCCAGCCCTTCACGTTGACCATAGCGCCAAAATCTTCACGCTTCAGCAGGTCAACAATCTTTGTTCTACTAATCTTTTCCATAAAACAGTTATTATACCTTATTATATATATTACTCAAAAGAACCCATGCGCAGGAAGTTCACCTCTTGTTCCGTGAGGTAACGCCATTCGCCGCGGCGCAGGCCTTTCTTGGTTAAACCGGCAAAATACACACGGTCCAGTTTCATCACCTTGTATCCCAGCGATTCGAAGATACGACGCACGATACGGTTCTTGCCGGAGTGGATTTCAATACCGACATCATCTTTCTTGAAGTCATCCGTATAGCTGATGGCATCTGCATGGATTTCCCCATCATCCAGTTGAATGCCGGCTGCAATCTGCTCCATATCGGCTTTTGTCAGGTTCTTGTCCAAATGCACATGATATATCTTCTTCTTCAGATACTTGGGATGCGTCAGCTTGGAAGCCAGGTCACCATCATTTGTCAGCAGCAACACACCTGTAGTATTACGGTCCAGACGACCTACCGGATAAATGCGTTCGTTGCAAGCGCCTTTCACCAAATCCATCACCGTGCGACGTGCTTGGGGGTCATCCGAAGTAGTCACAGTATCCTTCGGCTTGTTCAGCAGAACGTAAATCTTACGTTCTATGCTGACCGTCTGGTCGTGGAACTTCACTTCATCACCGCGCTTAATCTTGGTTCCCAATTCCGTCACCACCTCTCCGTTTACAGAAACGACTCCGGCAGTGATGAATTCATCAGCCTCGCGACGGGAGCAAACACCGGCATTGGCCAGGAATTTGTTCAAGCGGATAGGCTCGTTCGGGTCCACAAACTGCTCCTTATATTCTATCTGTTTCTTCTTGCTGTACTTAGCATTGGGGTCATAATCGGCCGAACGACGGACTGGACGGCTATAGCTGTCTCTGTTGCCGTATCCGCCAGGTCTTCCACCACCCGAATTGAAGCGTGGACGATAAGGACGGTCACCACCCTCATTATTGTAGCGAGGACGCTGCGGACGGTCGCCATCTTCGCTGTTGTAGCGCGGACGATAGGGACGGTCCGTATTATAAGAACGGTCGCTGTTGTAGGAGCGGTCGCCGTTATAAGGACGTTGCGGACGGTCACCACCCTCATTGCCATAACGCGGGCGCTGCGGACGGTCACTATTATAAGGGCGTTGCGGACGGTCGCCACCTTCGCTGTTATAGCGCGGACGGTAAGGACGGTCACCCGAATTGTTTCCATAAGGGCGTTGCGGACGGTCGCCGCCTTCGCTGTTATAGCGCGGACGATAGGGACGGTCGCCATTATCGTTATTGTAACGAGGACGCTGCGGACGGTCACCATTGTCCGCACCAGGATTAAAGCGCGGGCGATAAGGGCGGTCACTGTTATAAGGACGCTGCGGGCGATCCCCGTTTTCACTGTTAAATCTGGGGCGATAAGGACGGTAGCCATTATCACGGTTGTAAGACGGACGGCTGTAGCCACCTTCCTTGTTAAATTGGTTACCATCGCGGCCGGCACCTGAGTTCTCCTCTGCGGAAGAAGCATCACGCCAAGTTTCGTTTTCTGTACTCATTGTTTTTTATTCGAATAAAATTAAACCTTGGCCTCACGGCCATTCATTGTCTCTATTATACCTTGAATTTTATATGTTTCTATAACAATTGCCGGAGTAAAAAGTTGAAATTCCTCCGGTACACTTCTGTGGTTGCTTAAATTCCCGTATAAGTATGGGGGGTAATCACCCGCAATTCTTTCTTTATCTCTTCACTTACATTCAGTCCCTCTATAAATTCCTTGATAGACGCTTCCGTAATGGCCTGATTGGTACGGGTCAACGCTTTCAACGCTTCATAAGGATGCGGATAGGCCTCGCGGCGCAGAATGGTCTGGATAGCCTCGGCCACCACGCTCCAGCAATTGTCCAGGTCACGGTAGATGGCCGGTTCGTTCAACAGCAACTTACGCAAACCCTTCAAAGAACTTTGTATGGCAATAATGATATGCCCGAACGGCATACCCACATTGCGGAGCACGGTAGAGTCCGTCAAGTCACGCTGCAAACGGGAAACCGGCAGTTTTACCGCCAAGTGCTCAAGAATAGCATTCGCCATGCCCAGGTTTCCTTCCGCATTTTCAAAGTCAATCGGGTTCACCTTGTGCGGCATCGCGCTGGAGCCCACCTCACCGGCTTTAATCTTCTGCTTGAAATATTCCATAGAGATATATTGCCAGAAGTCACGGTTCATATCAATCATCACCGTATTGATGCGCTTCATGGCATCAAAGATGGCAGACAGATTATCGTAATTGGATATCTGGGTAGTATACTCCTCGCGTTCCAAGCCAAGCTTTTCGGAAACGAACTTATTGCCGAATGCCTTCCAGTCATATTCCGGATAAGCCACATGATGGGCATTGTAATTACCCGTAGCGCCACCGAACTTTGCTGTCACCGGACAAGCCTTCAGCGTTGCCAACTGGCGTTCCAGACGGTAGACAAACACCATTACCTCCTTGCCCAAACGGGTAGGCGAAGCCGGTTGTCCGTGTGTCTTGGCAAGCATGGGGATAGCGGCCCACTCTTCCGCATAAGCACGGAGCTGCGCTATCAGTTCCTCTATTTGAGGATAGTACACCTGCTCCAACGCCTCCTTTACAGACAAAGGAACAGACGTATTGTTGATATCTTGTGAAGTCAGGCCAAAATGGATGAACTCCTTATAGTCGTCCATACCACCCAACTTGTCAAACTCTTCTTTCAAGAAATACTCCACAGCCTTCACATCATGGTTCGTCACGCTCTCAATGTCCTTAATGCGTTGCGCGTCGGCTTCGGAAAAGTTACGGTAAATGTTTCTCAAGGTTTCGAAAACACCCTTATCCACCCCTTTCAGCTGCGGCAAAGGCAGCTCACACAGCGTGATAAAGTATTCTACTTCAACTTGTACACGGTATTTAATCAGTGCAAATTCTGAAAAATAGGCAGCCAAAACATCTGTTTTGCCTCTGTATCGACCGTCAATCGGAGAGATTGCGGTAAGTAAATCAAGTTTCATACGTCGTATTTATGATGATAATTATCGGACTGCAAAATTACTGCTTTTTTCTGAGTAACAAGACATAAAGAATAAAGATTTTAAGAAAAGGAAGTTAATGGATAAAAAAATGGCCTTACAATCGCTTGCAAGACCACCTTCGAATGAAAATTTCCAGTGGGCGTTGACGGATTCGAACCGCCGACCCTCTGCTTGTAAGGCAGATGCTCTG
>ENA-OXVM01000365-OXVM01000365.1-human-gut-metagenome-genome-assembly--contig:-NODE-365-length-16794-cov-9.85979_pt1 | contig 16794 bp, 10 predicted proteins | sample MGYA00249574_ERZ652691 | MGnify/ENA primary metagenome ERZ652691 (study PRJEB26925, sample SAMN05826508) | human gut metagenome | biome: ENVO:2100002; feature: ENVO:00000062; material: ENVO:00002003...
GGGGGTAACTTTTCCTCGGCGCTCTTGCTTGATAGAGGCACTCCGGGAAGGTATCTGTTCGAGCGCAGCTGTACCCGTCTCCTCCAGAATCTTGCTTTCAAACGAGGTTGCCGCTTCATGCTCGGGCTCAGCCGCACTGACGGGCTGCTGCAGTTCCCTCTCAGCTGCAACGTCCTCATCGTCGATCACCTGTGTGCCTTGAGCCCCATTTTCAGAGGTTGCGGCAATGTATTCTTCCACCGTCAGCTGATGAACCGGCGCCAATAAACGATAGCCGCGTTTTGGTACCGTTTTAATATATTCCGGTGCCTCTTTAGCACTGCGGCCGTCTTTTAAAAATTTTCGTAATTCGAAAATGGCCTGAGTGATAGCCTGATCTGTTACAACATCCCGATCCCAGCAATTATCAATAATCTCTTGTCTGGAAACTACCTCCATAGGATGCTGCGCAAAATAAAACAACAGATCCATCAGCCGCGGCGGCAGGACGCTTCGACGGTTTTTTCGCCGAATTGAATTTGATCTAGGATTGGCTACCCAATCGGCAACAGTAAAAAATGCACTCTCCATTGTTCCCTCTCGAATTAACTATCTTGACCATCTTCTATTGTTATTTATCGCGGTCATTATACTGTTTCTCATTGTAGTTGATCAGTTCGATTGAGTACATCACCCTATTGGAATAGCAAGAAAAATGCATATTTACCGTTTATCGTTGTTTATCAACTTATTTGTGATGTACTCATACTTATCTGCGTCAACATATAAACTCAGTATTTATACGCACTGCGGATTCAAAGTCTCCTCAAAGCATTTACATCTGTAAACTCTTAAACCGTTAAATACTGCCCCGTGGGCTTAGCCAAAATATCTTTATTGCTCAGGGAGCTCGGTACTCTCATCCTTGGCAACAAAGAGACCATAAAACGCAATGCCCAAGAAGAAGACGATGGTCGCAAACTTCATGACATCGCCGTCCATGAGGCTGAAATACCACCCGATGAAGATGAGTGAGCCCAAGGCAGCCGCTTCAACACAAACCTTCTTGACGCCTTGAAGTCCGGCTCTGCGCACAACTACAAAAGTGGCGGCCATACAGAGAAAATACGGGAAGACATTGGTAATGACCGAGATGTCCACCAGCAGATCAAACTGACTGAACAAGTTGGAGACCGGCATAAACGGCACCAACAGCGTCTGGATGAAACATAGGATAAAGAGTCCTAAATAAGGAACACCGGTTTTACCAACGCGTTTAAATAACGCTGGGAAGTATCCCAGCCTGGCGGAGGTCATGAAGACTCGGTACATCGTAAACTGCCACGTAACGAGTGACCCGACACAGGCCAAAAAGAGCAGCACTGCCAGTATGCGGCTCGCCGTCGAACCAAAAAGGCTCACGAAGATGACAAAGAGCGGAGCTCCGGAATCCACCAGTTCTGACTCTGGAAACAAGCCTGCGGTCAAAGTTGTTGATCCGACATAAATGACTGCCACCGCAAGGGTAGCGGCCAATACAGCTTTAGGGACAGACTTCTCCGGGTTATCGACGCTGTCGTCGTTAGCGCAAGCTGACTCTAATCCCAAAAAGGCCCAGAACATCATGGGGGCCGTCGCCGTCACCGCGGTCTGCATCGACAAATCACGAGGATTCCAATTCTGTGCAAACAACTGTGCGTCAAAGCTGAACGGCGCCGCACAGATTAGAAAAAGGAGCGGGATCAAGATGCCCCAGATGGTCACCGCGCTGAGGCGCCCCATGGCTTTAACGCCCGCGAAGTTCACCAGCGTCGAGAGCCAAAGCAGCGCTATCGTTAAGCACTGCACAACGCCCAAATCGGCCTGAATGCCGAAAATACCCAGCAGATAGCCGACAGCGGTGGTAGCAATGGCAACGTTGGCGATGACGACAGAAAATGCGTAAATATAGTTGGTCAAAAAAGAGCCGGGCATGCCGAAGGCATTTTCGGCGATAGCGCCTAAACCGCCCAGACGATATTTGGAGTAAATCCCGCAGTTGGCAAATGCGTATGCCATCGCGACAGCTGCAAGGCAAACAACAAACCAGGATAAAAGTCCGATCCCGCCCACCTGTGCAACTTTCGCCGGCAACATCAGGATTCCCGATCCCAACATGTTCAAAGCAGTCAGCAGCATAAACTGCGTTCTGTTCATTTTGAATTTAGTCATTTGTGGCCCCTTTTTGCCCTCTGGCCGCAAACAAGAGCAGCCCCGCAGGAGAAACTTTCCTGTGCGGCTGCCATTGCGTTTACAAAATCAACTCAATGATCAATTCTTGCTCTCCGGTCTCAGCGCGGGGAAGAGCAAGACGTCACGAATCGTAGGTGCGTCCGTAAGCAACATCATAAAGCGATCGATGCCGATGCCGCACCCGGCGGTTGGCGGCAATCCATATTCAAGTGCCGTCACGTAATCTGCGTCGTAATACATCGCTTCATCGTCACCGTGTCCCTTGCGCTCAACCTGAGCGCGGAAGCGAGCTGCCTGATCATCCGGATCGTTAAGTTCGGAGAAGCCGTTGGCAGTTTCTCGGCCGGCAATGAAGAGCTCAAAGCGTTCCGTAATGTCCGGATTCACATCCGAGGCTCGGGCCAAAGGCGAAATTTCCGTCGGATAGTCAATGATGAAGGTCGGCTTGATGAGCTTCTTTTCAACGGTTTCGTCAAAAAGCGCCATCTGCAGCGAGCCGAGCGTCGGATCAATCTGCTCGTCGGCACCGAGACGCTTGAGTTCCTTCTTCAGGGAATCTTCGTCCATGAGCTGACTTTCAGTGTATTCGGGGCTGTACTTCAAGATGGCTTGCTTCGGCGTGAGCTTGTCGAAGGGTTCCTCGAAATTGATCGTCATTCCCTGATACGTCACGATGGCCGAACCGGTCACTTCACGCGCGACATGACGCAGAAGCGCTTCGGTAAACTCCATCTGGTCCTTATAGGTCCAGTAGGTGGCGTAGAACTCCATCATGGTGAATTCTGGGTTGTGACGCGCATCAATGCCTTCATTGCGGAAGTTTCGATTAATTTCGAATACGCGTTCAAAGCCGCCAACTACCAGACGCTTCAGATAAAGTTCCGGCGCAATGCGCAGGTACATTTCGGTATTGAGCGCATTGTGGTGCGTGATGAAGGGACGCGCATTAGCGCCGCCCGGAATCGGATGCAGCATCGGCGTTTCCACTTCCAGGAAGTCGTTGGCCAGCATGAAATTGCGAATGGAGGCAATCGCCTTCGAACGCTTGATAAAGCGCTCGCGCGATTCTGCATTGACCATCAAGTCCACATAACGGCGGCGATAGCAGAATTCCTGGTCCTGCAGGCCCTTGTGCTTGTCGGGCATCGGCCGAAGGCTCTTGGCCATCAAGCGGAATGACGTCACCTTAATGGCCAGATCGCCGGCCTGAGTACGCATCAGCGTACCTTCACAAGCAACGATGTCGCCGAGGTCGAGCGTCTTGAAATCTGCGTAAGCGGCTTCGCCCACCGTGCTTTCTTGGACGAAATACTGCATTGTCCCCGTATAGTCGCGGACGGTCGCAAAAGTGAGTCGGCCCATGACTCGCTTGAGCATCACACGGCCTGCACAAGCGACCTTCGGCGCGAGTGCTTCAAGCTCTTCAGCGGTCTTGTTGCCGTACTTTTCGTTAAGGTCACCGAACAAATCCTTGCGGACAAAGTCATTCGGATAAGCGACGCCGTGTTCGCGAAGCTTAAGGAGCTTGGCGCGGCGTTCCGCAATAACCGAATTTTCATTTTGTACTTCTGTGACCGAGATGTTCTCGTTAGTCATGTAGCCACCTAATGTAAGTTGGGATTGATGGATTGGGTTCTGGTGGAGTGAAAAGCGGCAGAGATCTTCCAGCTTCCCACTGCTCGTATGGGGCTGCAGGCGGCGGACACATTGGAACCCAACAAATGTGTCCGCCGCCCCACCAGCAGATCTCTGCCTAACCTAGAAGCCTTACATCTTCAGAACCTTGACGGTGTAGGAACCGTCCGGCTGACGATAGGCACCGTGGATATCGGTTTCGAAGCCCGGGAAGTGCTCGCCGATTTCGCAGAGCATGAGCATGAAGTCCAGCACTGCGCGGTTGTCGGCCGTGAGCATTTCGCCCGGCATAACCAGAGGAACTCCCGGCGGATACGGCAGAATCATGTTGGCGTTGACCTTGTCCTGCATATCCTGAATGCGGACTTCCTCAACCTCACCGTTGAGTTCGCGCTGGAAGGCCTCAAACGGCGTCATGACCATCTTCGGCAACGTTTCAAACGCGTGGAACATCATGTTCGGCAGATCGTGTTCAACGATGAGCTTATGGATGCCCTGGGCCAGTTCCTGCAGACGCATGCCGTCGTAGAAGCTCGGATCCTTCTTGTAAAGCGACGGGATCGCTTCCTTGATCTCAAGATTGCGGTCGTAGTCGCGGCGGAAGTTGCAGAGCTCACGCAGCAGCCCCATCGCCTTCGTGTTGTCGATACCGAAGGAGAAGAGGAAGAGCAGGTTGTAGGGGCCCGTCTTTTCAACGATCACGCCGCGGTCATCCAAGTACTTGGAGACGATCGAAGCGGGAATGCCGCGCTCAGCCATCGTGCCGTCGCCATTGAGACCCGGCGTGAGGAGCGTGACCTTGATCGGGTCAAGATACATGTGCTCCTGATCGATGTTGCGGAAGCCATGCCACTTGTCTTCGGGCTTGAGTTCCCAGCATTCCTTCGTGCCGATGTTTTCGGGCTGCCACACGTCGAAGAACCAAGAATCGGATTCTTCGCGAAGGCGCTTGATTTCCTTACGGAAGCGAATCGCACGATCGATGGATTCATCAATCAGACGGCGGCCGACATTGCCGCGCATCATAGCGGCAGCAGTTTCCGTTGATGCCACGATCGGATAGAAGGGCGACGTGGAGGTGTGCATCATGAACGCTTCGTTGAACGTCGCTTCGTTGATTTCACCCTTCACATGGATCATGGAAGCCTGCGAGAACGCAGCCAGCAGCTTATGCGTCGACTGAGTTTCGTAGATCACCTTGCCCTCTGTACGGCCGCCGCTCATGCCGGCGAGGCCCTGATAAATCGGGCTGAAGTTGGTGTAAGGCACCCACGCGGAGTCGAAGTGGATCGACTTCACATCCAGCGTATTCTTGATGAAGCCGGTGTTGTAGAACAGACCGTCATAGGTAGAGTTGGTCACCACAGCGTGAACCGGCCACGTGGCGTTCGGCGTTTCCTTCACACGCTTTTCAATGGTCTCGTGCTTAAATTCGCTCTGCGGGATACCGCCCAGAATGCCGTAGGCGTTGCGGGTCGGGCGCAGATAGATTGGGATCACATTGCTCATCATCATCAGATGCGTGAGCGACTTGTGGCAGTTACGGTCAATCAGCACAGTGCTGCCGGCCGGAGCGGAGTACAGACCGATGATCTTATTGGCGGTCGACGTGCCGTTCGTAACGATGTAGCTGCGGTCAGCATTAAACGTCTCAGCGATGTATTTCTCAGCATCGCGATGAGGACCGGAGTGGTCAAGCAGAGAGCCGAGTTCACCCACGGAAACCGAAACGTCAGCCTTGAAGGTGTTGGCGCCGAAGAAGTCATAGAACAATGCGCCAATCGGGCTGTGCTGGAAGGCCGTGCCGCTCATATGGCCCGGCGTGCAGAATGTGTACTTGCCTTCTTTGGCGAAGTTGATCAATGCGCGTGTCAGCGGAGGCGTAACAGCCTTTTCGTATTCTTCGACCTTCTGAGAGATCGTAACGGCGATGTCCGCAGCGTTCGAAATTTCATATTCGAAGAATTCAACATTCAGTGAGAGCTGCTGGAACGTAGCATCCGTCACACTGTTGGAGCTCGAGAAAGCGAAAACGGGGAGATATTCATTGAAATCGTGAATCTGCTGGCAGAGTTCCTGAGGAGAATCTTCCCAATCGATCACCACACCGGCAAGACGGGCATTGTTTTCGACGACGCGAACAAGGTCCGCCTGATCGGCGGCAAACACGACTTCGAACCCGCGTTTTTTTAAGCACTCATTCAGGCTGTGAATCGGGGCGTCTTTAAAGAAACGACCAGGCGAGACGAGCTCAACGATGATGTTCATGATGAAACCTCACAAAGGGAGATGTGGTGGTGAAACCAGAAGGAGCTGGGCCTGCCCTCTCAATCCGTCACATAAAGTGAGCAGACCCAGCCAGAGGAAGAAGTTGATGAAAGAGGTGTTGACTGATTAGTTGTCGCCGACGAGCACTGCAGCCTTGCCAGCTTCGGACTTGTCGGAAGCTTCTGCCGCAGCAGTCTTGACAGTCGCCTGGAGCTTGCCCTTCTTCCAGGAGAAGAACATCATGATGACCAGGCTGACGATGAAGGTAGCGATCAGTTGGTTGAAGCCGGCGCCGGCCAGGGCGATGAAGCAGAAGCCGCTGCCGAGGACCGATGCGACACAGCTGATAACGTTGCGAGTCGTTGCGCCTTCGATGCGCAGCAGGTTGACGCAGCTGTAGAAGTACGGGAGCATCGTGAGGAGAACCGCGATACCGGTGATCATGCCGAAGAGGTCGGAAGCAGAGCCGCCACTTGCATTCATGGCCGTGATGACCGCCATAAGCACCGTCATCTGCGTGGCCGAGAGGATCAGACCCTTGCGGGGGAGACCGTTCTTGTCGAGTTCACCGTAGATCTTGGGGATATAGCCTTCCTGAGCGGCACGGGCACCGGCCTGAGTAACAAGCATCATCCAAGAGCCGAGCGAGGTGAGGCAGGCGAGAGCCGTGATGGCAGACACAACCGGAGCAGCCCAGTCACCGACCATCAGCGAAGCCGAAAGAGCAAACGGAGCACCCGAGGCAGCCGTCACAGAGGCCGGGAACATGCCGGCGATAGCCTGAGACGAACCGATGTAGACGAGACCGGCAAGCAGGGCGCCAAGCATCGTGGCGAGCGGAACCGTGCGGCGAGGATTGTCAACGAGACCGGACGAGACAGAGGCCGATTCAATACCGATGAAGGCCCAGAGGCACAGCAGAACGCTGCGGCAGGTAGCATCCAAGTCAGTCGTGCCAGAGACATTCCAGTTATCCATGTAGACCTGGGGATCAAACCAGAGCCAGCCGAAAGTTGCCGTGCCAACAACAGGGATAAGGAGTGCAATAACGCCGAACGTAGTGACCTTACCGATCATTGAGCCGCCGAAGAAGTTGAGGATCGTGAAGAACCACACAACCGCGACGCAGGCAATGCCGGCAGGAATGGGATGATTGAGAATTGGGAAGAAGACTGAGAGATAGGAAACAGCAGTAATTGCAATTGCAAGGTTGCCGATCCAGTTGGCGTGGTAATAAAGCACGCCGGTTTGATACCCGAAGGCCGGGCTGATTTCACCCGCATAAGCGACAGGACCGCCGCTTTGCGGATTTACTGTAGATAGGCGGGCATATACATATGCAAGCGCCAACGCGCCAAACATAGCAATCAGCCAACCAAAAAGTGCAACAGAACCAATACTGGCGAGATTTGAGGGAAGCAGGGCGATGCCGCTACCCATCATGTTACCGGCAACAATGCCAGTACATGCAAATAGTCCGATTTTTTTCCCAGATGACATTTTGTGCCCCAGAAGTTGATGAAACAACATCTTCAAAACGAACCGGCTTCCTTCTTCTCGCCGAACCATACTGAAGCTGTTGCAGCAATATTGAACTTTTAGGGCACTTAAAGCCTCATAGAAATATAAAAAAGCAATCACATAACAAACATTTGTCGATTGTTGTGTGTATTCCATATATTTCAATTAGTTGAACGATATCAATTTCATATAACAGCCCTCATAAAACCTTTCTTTTTCCAAAATAGACAGATTATTGATAAGAAATTAACGCCACATTGATAAAGATATCTTCCTGATTAATTCCAAACAGCAGGAATACAATACCAAAACTTGATATTTTCACTCTTTACGAACGACAATTAAAAGAGCTTTTGGGTTAACAATTAAGCGTTAACACTAAGACCGAGAAACTATAATTAGCGCACCTTAAATTGTTCTTTAAAATATTTTCCAAAAAGAATAAACAGTCTTTTATTTCGTTGACCTATTAGTCAAATCTTTTTTTGCCGTCATGAATGATCAAAACAAATAAATTTCAAGGACTTGCAGTACCAACGACCTTAGGCATAAAGTTCTTTCTTCATCTCCAAAGCCTCGAACCTCATGCAGACAGCCAACCTTTCACCGGCACCCGCCTCAATCCCCTATCGAGGACGATTCGCGCCGTCTCCTACCGGGCGGCTTCATGCTGGGAGTCTTGCTGCGGCATTGGCCAGTTGGCTTGACGCTCGTGCGCATGGCGGGACATGGCTCGTGCGCATTGAAGACATTGACCCTCCGCGAGATGTACCCGGAGCCGGAAAAGCCATCATTAAAGCGTTGGCACGCTTTGGCATGACCTCTGATGAGCCTATTCTTTGGCAGCATGACCGCTTAGAGGCCTATGCGGATGCGCTCGCCAAACTGACTGCTGAGGGCTCTATCTACGGCTGCGCCTGCTCACGCAAAGAAATTCAGCTCGCCGACGAAGCATTGAGCCTGCCGATTGGCGTGTATCCGGGCACCTGCCGACACGGCACTCAGGGGCGCCCAGTACGCGCACTTCGATTCCGCGTACCCGCAGGCAATGTCCAATTCCGTGACCGTCGCTTAGGCGACTATCTGCAGAACGTTGAGAAAACCGTGGGGGATTTCGTTCTGAAGCGCGCCGACGGGCTTTGGGCCTATCAGCTTGCCGTCGTCGTTGACGATCTTTATCAAGGCGTCACCGACATCGTGCGCGGTGCGGATCTGATAGACAACACGCCGCGGCAAATATTGCTCACCCAAGCGCTCGGCGCCGCCCCATTGCGCTATTTCCATATCCCGCTCGTGCTCAATGACCGCGGTGAAAAACTGTCCAAACAGGCCGGTGCTACCCCCATTGATAACGAAGAACCATTACCTGCACTCGAAGCTGCGTTCGAACATCTTGGATTTCAACGATTGGGCGCCGATTCAGTATCGAGCTTTCTCCATGGAGCCGTGCCGCTGTGGCAAGACCGTTGGAGCCGCTGATTCAAACGCAAGAGGCAGAACGCTCATCAAGTTCTTCCAATCCCGATGAATTGGTGGTGCTGCCCTGCGCTTTCGCTGGATGCCCGCCTCTGTCAAGTCAGTTGATACCACACGATTCCAAAAAATCGTGTTTGATCGATTCATATTCAGCGAAATTAACAGCTTTTAACCGCTAAACCACAAAATCTTTCACTGTCTCGAGTTTCCTCTGCGGCTGCTTGTCTGATGTTTAGCGGGCAGATCTTCTCTTCACAACAGGCTGGACAGATAGAAACGCCGGCTTGAATGCTTCTATCCCTTTCTCCTGCATCATCTGTGCCGTTGAGATCGGTCTGAAGCGCTCTGGTGATTCGCGGGATTTCAGCGGCGGCGTAATTGCTGCCGCAGTACTAATTGCGTCAGTTCTTAGGCTTGAAAGTGAAAAAAAGGACGTTAATCGATCAACCTTATGGAGCACCTAAAGCTCACGATTAACGTCCATCCGAAGAAGCTGTGCGGCAGACGTGCGGGTCCCAACCATCCGCACGCCCGCCTTTCACAGACTCAAAATCATTTCTTCCATCAAACCTCGTCAACAGTTGCGATGGGCCGCACAGCCTCTTTGCGCTGATTCAAGGTCAGCCAAAGTCCGCCGCTCAACACTGCAGCCGCTGTGCCCCAGGACAGCAAAAGACTTCCATTCGTCAATCCAGCCGTTAAATAACCGGCGCCGGCAGCAAAGGCCGTGAGCAGCGCATACGGCAGCTGCGTTGCCGCATGTTCCATTACCGGACAGCCTGAACTTGCAGCCGAAAGCACTGAAGTATCTGAGATGGGTGAGGAGTGGTCGCCGAAGACTGAACCGGCCAGCACGGCACCCAACACAACAAAGACCATTGACGGATCCACGGCATAGGCAATCGGCACCAAAATCGGGACGAGGATGCCGAAAGTCGCCCAGGAAGCACCGGTTGCAAAAGAAAGCACGCAGGCTGCCGCAAAACAGATGAAGGGGAAGAGCTGCATCACATCGCCACCAAAACTTGTAACCAGCCCTTCAACGTACTGCGCTGACATTAAGAGATCACGGCATATGCCCGAGAGCGTCCACGCAAGCACTAGGATGATGTTGGCCGGCAGCATCAGCTTCATGCCGTTCACGGCGCCGTCCATGCACTTCGTAAATGAAAGGACGCGGCGCGGCACGTAAAGCAATATTGTCGCAGCGAGCGTGCCAAACCCTGCCCAGCAGAGCGCCGAAGAAGATGACGATGCGCCGATCGCCGCGCCGAATTGATACTTTGTCGGACCATCCGACCAAAAACCGCCCGAATATAAAAGCGCAGCAAAGGAAAAGATGAGGAGCAGCGCAATCGGGAAAATCATCTCCAGAAGCCCGCCGTTTCCAGTCGGCTCCGTCTGCTCTTCATCCTGCCTCAGGTTCTCCGTTTTCTCAGCCTCAGCTTCAGCGGTCAGCATGGGACCAAAATCTCTGCCCCGCCAAATCAGAAATACCACAAGCGCAATGGTGAGAATCGCATAGAAGTTCCATGGGATAGCCGCCATAAACGCAGCCATGGACTGATCCTCGAGCGGCGTGCTTTTCAACGAAGCCGCTACTGCAGCTGCCCATGAGGACACCGGCGCAATGATGCAAACGGGGGCAGCCGTTGAATCGACGATCCATGCAAGCTTAGCGCGAGCTACCCGACAGCGGTCTGTCAGAGGCTTCATCACCGTGCCGACAAATAAGCAGCTGAAGTAGTCGTCAATAAACACAAGACAGCCAAGCCCGCAAGCCGAAAGCAAAGACTTCCGCTTCGTCTTCATTCGCCGGCCGGCCCATTCTCCGTAGGCTTTAGATCCGCCCGACAGAGAGACCAAATAAACCACCGCCCCTAAGAGCGACGTGAATATGAGGATTTTGAATTCAAGCGTCGACACCATCATCGAAAAAACAGCATCCAGACTGCCGATGATGACGCCGCCCCCAGTAGAGCTTGTGTAGATAACCGCTCCTGTAAGAATGCCGACAAGCAGCGCAGAAATAACTTCCCTGCTGATCAACGCAGCCACAATCGCAGCCACGGGAGGCAGCAATGACAACCAACCCGCATTAAAAGGCTCCATTACGCGAAGCTCCTAAAAAAAGGCCAGCACATTTCACCACCAGACATTTACAACATCAGAGAGTGCTCGGGTTGATGTTTTTCATAGTGATAAAAAAGTGCTGGCCCATCCACACAAAAGGAGAGACACACACATCTTACAAACATCAATACCAAGAAAATATCAAGGTTAACGATCAATAAAAATATATTTATATAGCCTACAAGATCAATGAAAATATAATACCACTTGAAAACAAGGATTTTTCCCATTCGGTTGCTGACTTATCCTTGCCACACCGCAGCAAGGTCGCTCCTAAAGATGTTGATATTGATATATTATTCTATATATATCAATATGTTGATCTGATAATGATTTCACATTAATGCTTTAAAGACCCTTCTCATAAATCTTCTGAAAGAACAATATCGCATTAATCACAACCTCCTAAACAGCATTTCAGAATTAAACAGTCACATATCAACACATTGATTTTTAAGGATTAATACGTAAATAAGAAATTCCTCAGAAATTACACTAATGATTCTTTACTGATGGAAGCCTAGGATTCACCTCAAGCATTAAGCGATTGAACGAAACCTTCAAATCCCGTTCTCCAAACACCTGAATTCATTCAATCGCAAAATACTTAAAAGCCTTAATACGTTTTTCTAAAAACATTAGAAAGACAGCTCTTAAAGAGGACTTTCCTATGCGCAAACTCTATGTTGCCGCCACTGAAGCCAGTCGTTCAGCTTTTGAATGCGAACGTGCAGTCATCGACTTCGACAACGCCAACTTCACCCAGGTTTCCATCGCCGTCATGACGGCCGATGAGGCCCTCGCCGGCAAACTTGAGCAGATTGAGTCGAACGCCTTCGGCATTCCTGTTGTTATCCTGAATGAAGGCGGCAAAGTAGATCCTTGCCTGATCGGCCGCGCAGCGAGCATCATTGACCGCAAGAGTGACGATGCCAAGCTCTATGGCCGTCAGATTGACACCCTTGCGCAGAAGTATGAGGACACCGTCCTCCCGCCGTTCTTCGGCAGCCTCGAAGAATATGTCGGCAACGGCCATGCCCAGTTTGACTGCCCGGGACATCAGGGCGGCGCCTTCTTCCGCCGCCATCCTGCCGGCCGCGAATTTGCTGAGTTCTTCGGCGAAAACGTCTTCCGCTCCGACTTGTGCAACGCCGACGTTTCGATGGGCGATCTGCTGATTCATGAAGGCGCACCGTGCCTTGCTCAGCAAAAAGCTGCCCGTATCTACAACGCCGACAAGACTTATTTCGTGCTCAACGGCACGTCAGCCTCCAACAAGGTTGTGCTCAACGCTCTGCTTGCACCGGGCGATCTGGTGCTCTTTGACCGCAACAATCACAAATCCAATCACCATGGTGCCCTGCTGCAGGCCGGCGCCACTCCCATTTATCTCGAAACGGCCCGCAATGCCTACGGTTTCATCGGCGGTATTGATGAGCACTGCTTCGAAGAGCACTACCTGCGCGACATGATCCGCGAAGTGCGTCCTGAAAAAGCCGAAGCCAAGCGCCCGTTCCGCCTTGCGATCATCCAGCTCGGCACATACGACGGCACGATCTATAACGCTCGCCAGGTCGTCGACCGCATTGGTCACCTCTGCGACTACATCCTCTTTGACTCTGCCTGGGTGGGCTACGAACAGTTCATCCCGATGATGAAGGACTGCTCGCCGCTGCTTCTCGATCTCGGACCTGAAGATCCGGGTATCTTCGTCACGCAGTCCGTGCATAAGCAGCAGGCCGGTTTCTCGCAGACCTCGCAGATCCATAAGAAGGACAGCCACATCAAGGGACAAAGCCGCTACTGCCCGCATAAGCGCCTCAACAACGCCTTCATGATGCACGCGTCCACTTCGCCCTTCTACCCGCTCTTTGCGGCGCTCGACGTCAACGCGAAGATGCACGAAGGCATGAGCGGTCAGCGCCTTTGGGCGGACTGCGTCCGCGTAGGCATTGAAGCCCGCAAGCTGCTGATGAAGACCTGCAAGTACATCAAACCCTTCGTCCCGGCACTGATCGACGGAAAGCCGTGGGGTGAATATCCCACGGAGGAAATCGCGCACAACCTACGCTTCTTCGAATTCGAACCGGAAGCTAAGTGGCACAACTTCGAAGGTTATGGAGAACGCCAGTACTTCGTCGACCCGTGCAAGCTGCTGCTCACCACCCCGGGCATTGATGCTGAAACGGGACACTATGCCGACTTCGGCGTTCCCGCCACGATTCTTGCCAACTTCCTGCGCGAAAACGCTGTCGTTCCGGAAAAGTGCGACTTGAATTCGATTCTCTTCCTGATGACGCCGGCCGAAGACATGGCCAAGATGGAACACCTCATCACCCAGATCGCACGCTTTGAGGAATACCTCGACGCCGATGCGCCGTTGGTTGATGTGCTGCCCTCCATCTACTACGCCAATGAAGAGCGCTACCACGGCTACACCATCCGCCGCCTCTGCCAGGAAATGCATGACTTCTATAAGTCCCGCAATGTCAAGCAGCTGCAAAAGGAAATGTTCCGCCGTTCGCACTTCCCGCGCCGTGCGCTCGATCCGCAGCAGGCTCACTTCGAGTTCATCCGCGGCAACGCCGAGCTCGTGCCGCTTGAACAGGCCGAAGGCCGCATTGCTGTAGAAGGCGCTCTGCCCTATCCGCCGGGAGTGCTTTGCTGCGTCCCGGGTGAAGTTTGGGGCAACTCCGTCCTCCAGTACTTCCTTGCGCTTGAAGAAGGCATCAATCGCTGCCCGGGCTTTGCGCCTGAGCTCCAGGGCGTCTACATCCAGAAGGATCCGGATGGACGCAAGCGTGCCTACGGCTACGTGCTGACCAAAGAACGCACTGCCGAACTCGGCATTGAAGGCTAATCACTAACCAGCCGCATTTGGGCGGCCGCTGTTGTGGCCGCCCAGATCTGATCCCAACAACAATGAGGTGACAATTTATGTCCGGTTCCTCGAGCAAAATGAGCGTAACGCAGCTTACGCTCCTAACAGCCCTTAACATGATGGGCTCCGGCATCATCATGCTCCCGACGAAACTTGCTGAAGTCGGTACTTTCTCAATTATTTCCTGGTTGGTCACGGCCGGCGGCTCCACGGCTCTCGCCTACGCTTTCGCAAAATGCGGCATGCTTTCGCGCAATCGCGGCGGCATGGGCGGATATGCTGAATATGCTTTCGGCAAATCGGGCTCGTTCCTGGCCAACTACGCCTATTGCGTTTCGCTCCTGATTGCGAACATCGCCATTGCCATTTCGGCCGTCGGTTATGCCGTTGCACTCTTCGGCCTCAATACGACGCCGTTTGAAACCTGCCTCTTGACAATCGCGGTTCTTTGGATCTGCACGGTTCTCAACTTCAAGGGCGCCAAGATCACCGGCCTCATCTCCAATTTCACGGCTTGGGGCGTCATCATTCCGGTTGCCGGCATCTCTGTATTCGGTTGGTTCTGGTTCAATCCTGACACGTATACTGCCGCTTGGAATCCGCATAATCTGCCCGCTTTCGATGCCGTCAGCGCCTCGATTTCCATGACGTTGTGGTCCTTCCTCGGTCTGGAATCCGCCTGCGCGAACTCCGAAGCCGTCGACAATCCTGAAAAGAACGTTCCGAAGGCTGTGCTTGGCGCTACGCTCGGCGTCGCCGTGATCTACATCCTTTCGACCAACGTCGCTGCCGGCATCGTTGACAACGCTGAGCTCGTGAAGTCGACCGCTCCCTTCGGCCTGGTGTTCGCAACCATGTTCAACGGCACCGTGGGTCAGATCGTTATGGGTCTGATGATCTTGTCCTGCTCCGGCTCGCTCCTGTCCTGGCAGTTCACGATCGCCCGCGTCTTCAAGTCCTCTGCCGACGAAGGCTACTTCCCGAAGTGGTTCTCCAAGGTCACAAAGGATGACGCGCCGGTTCTTGGCATGACGATCATCGTCTCGGTTCAGACGCTCATGTCCTTCATGACGATCAGCCCCTCCCTCTATCGCCAGTTCAATACACTCGTTGACCTCGCTGTGGTCACCAACGTCATGCCGTACCTTCTCTCAATGGCTGCCGTGTTCGTGATGCTCAAGGCCGAAGGCGTGACGGGCAATCAGGCGAAGTGGGTCAAGATCATGGCCTTCATCGGCACGGTGTACAGCCTCTACGCGCTCTACGCTGCCGGCTTCGAAGCCATGATGTACGGTGCACTCGCCACATTCGCCGGCTGGTTCTTCTATGGTCTGGCTGCTGAAAAGCTCTTCAAGCACAACCATAAGTCCAATGTTGCTATGAGTGCCGCCGCTGACGATTAATTTCTAAATACCCATTGAAGCATCTGACTTCGATGCCTCTCAAACGAAGGCTGCCACCCTCGATATTTCGCGGGTGGCAGCCGTCCATTGACTGTCTGACAGTGATTTCATTTGTCATCAAAGACGCTATGATCAAGTTCCTGCAATAATCGTAAGCTCATTTACCGCATGCGTATACAAATAAAAACATTCATCGTTTCGTGACGCTAAGAACTTCGGCATATTTTGAGTTCTGCCGATTTTCCAAACATTTTGAGAGTGCATATGCCAAGAAGAAAAATGAGCGTGATGCAGCTTACGCTTCTAACCTCCCTAAGCATGATGGGAGCCGGCGTCATCATGCTCCCGGCAAAATTTGCCGAAATCGGCGCCATTTCAATGCTTTCATGGATTGTCACTGCCCTCGCCTCGGGAGCAGTGGCTTACGTTTTCGCCCAATGCGGCATGCTGTCGAAAAAATTGGGAGGACTGGGCGGCTTTGCCGAATATGCCTTTGGCGAACCCGGCGCTTTTATCGTCAACTATGCTTATGCCATTTCACTCGTCTTCGGCAACATTGCCATCTCTCTGGCAGCCGTAAGCTATGGGCTGAGCTGGTTCCATCTCCCATTTTCATCCGTTTTTGCCTGCATCGGCTGCGTGCTCCTTTTATGGATCGCATCGCTTCTCACCTTCCGCTCCCCGTACATCACCGGCCGCATCAATCACCGGCATCTTCGTCTGGGCGCTCTTGCTGCCCTTGATTACGCTTGTCGTTGTAGGCGGCTTTTGGTTTGATCCGGCGCTCTATTCGGCCAATTGGAATCCCCATCAAATTCCAACGCTTGATGCAGTATCGTCGGGCATTTCAATGACCTTTTGGGCGTTCCTTGGCGTGGAATCGGCCTGTGCCAATGCTGAATCCGTGGAAAATCCGGAAAAGAATGTGCCTAAAGCCGTTATCTGCGCCACACTTCTAACGGCCTTCATCTATATCGCAACCACCAATCTAACGGCTGGTCTGGTTCCCAATGCGGTCATCCTTCAGTCTGATGCACCGTTTGCCGTGGTTTATGCCGCGCTTTTCGGCGGAACATCGGGTGCTGTCGTTTCTTGTCTGCTCTGGCTGGGATGCGCCGGATCTCTCGTTTCCTGGCAATTCACCATGGCACGAGTTTTTGCGTCATCCGCTCATGCCGGCTTTTTCCCGTCGATCTTCGGCCAAATGAATAAGCATGATGCCGCCGTAAAAGGACTCATTCTGCTTACCGGCGTGCAAAGTCTTCT
>ENA-OXVM01000383-OXVM01000383.1-human-gut-metagenome-genome-assembly--contig:-NODE-383-length-16123-cov-65.4378_pt1 | contig 16123 bp, 19 predicted proteins | sample MGYA00249574_ERZ652691 | MGnify/ENA primary metagenome ERZ652691 (study PRJEB26925, sample SAMN05826508) | human gut metagenome | biome: ENVO:2100002; feature: ENVO:00000062; material: ENVO:00002003...
CCACAGCTGTGGTAAGAAAAGAACATTGCTGTGGAAAGATTAGTTTTTAGAGAAACAGACTCAGAAAGTAAAGAGATAGCAATTATATCTGGCATTTTAGAAACTAACTATCCATAAAGAACGAAATGAAATACTTCAAAGATAAAAGAAAAGAGAATGAAATCTCCCATAATACTGTGACAAACCGAAAAACTCAGCGACAGATAGGGTAAATATCAACCTAATTATTTATCTTTGTTAGCTTTTAAAAGTTAGCATACTAAAAACAATAAAGTGCAATGAAAGATTTTCTGAAATTTACGTTTGCCACCATTACCGGCATCATCGTATCAGTCGTTGTTTTAGTTTTCAGCAGTATTCTGGTGGTTTTCAGCATGGTATCATCTTCGGAGTCAGAAACGCAAGTACGCAAAAACTCCATTATGATGCTGGATTTGAATGGTGCACTGGCTGAACGCAGCCAAGACAATCCGTTCGATGCCCTTATGGGAGACAATTATAAGACTTATGGCCTGGATGATATCCTCTCTTCTATCAAAAAAGCAAAAGAGAATGACGACATTAAAGGTATCTATATAGAAGCGACTTCGCTGGGTGCAGGATTTGCTTCACGCGAAGAAATACGCAATGCATTGAAGGATTTCAAGGAATCGGGAAAATTCATCGTGGCTTATGGTGACAGCTATTCCCAAGGTCTTTATTATCTGTCAAGTGTAGCCGACAAGGTGTTGCTGAACCCGCAAGGTATGGTCGAGTGGAGGGGCTTGGCCGCTACCCCCATGTTCTTCAAGGATTTGCTGGCCAAAATCGGAGTAGAAATGCAGATATTCAAAGTAGGTACCTACAAATCGGCTGTAGAGCCTTTCATCTCTACCGAAATGAGCCCTGCCAACCGTGAACAAATCGACGCTTACCTGACCTCCATCTGGGGACAAGTGACCAATGATGTTGCAGAATCACGCAAAATATCTGTAGACTCACTGAACGCCATTGCCGACCGCATGTTGATGTTCTATCCCGCAGAAGAAAGTGTGCAATGCGGACTGGTCGATACATTAATATATAAGAATGATGTGCGCAACTACCTGAAAGCGATGGTAGGCATCGACAAAGACGACCGCATGCCCGTACTTGGTTTGCAGGACATGATTAACGTAAAGAAGAATGTTCCCAAAGACAAAAGTGGAAATGTGATTGCCGTATACTATGCCTATGGAGAAATTGACGGTGGTTCATCTTCTGCCTCCAGCGAAGAAGGCATCGACTCTAAAAAGGTGATTAAAGACCTGCGCAAGCTGAAAGATGACGAAGATGTAAAAGCTGTAGTATTACGCGTAAACTCACCGGGCGGAAGCGCCTATGGTTCAGAACAGATATGGTATGCCGTCAGCGAATTGAAGAAAGAGAAACCAGTCATTGTTTCCATGGGTGACTATGCAGCTTCAGGAGGTTACTACATTTCTTGTAATGCAGACACCATCGTGGCCGAGCCTACCACACTGACGGGTTCTATCGGCATCTTCGGCATGTTCCCCAACGCAAAGGGGCTGACTGATAAAATCGGGGTAAATTTTGATGTAGTGAAAACCAATAAATACGCAGACTTCGGCATGCTGACACGCCCGATGAATGACGGGGAAAAAGGGCTGATGCAAATGTATGTGAACAACGGATATGACCTCTTCCTCACCCGCTGCTCCGATGGCCGAGGCATCAGCAAGGAAGACCTGGATAAAATTGCCCAAGGCCGTGTATGGACCGGAAGCAAGGCCAAGGAACTAGGACTAGTCGACGAATTGGGTGGTTTGGACAAAGCTTTGGACATTGCCATTGCAAAGGCCGGAGTAGATGCCTATACCGTGATGAGCTATCCGAAAAAGGAAAGTTTCTTTGAAAGTCTGATGAACACCAATCCGGGTAACTACATCAAAGCACGTATGCTGAAAGGCACAATGGGCGAGATATACCAGCAGTTCAGCGTCCTGGAGAATTTTGACAAATGTGACCGTATACAAGCACGTGTCCCCTTTGAACTGAATATTCAATAAATGGAGGAAAACTTTATCAAGATATATCATTGGCTATATCCCCTATCATGGCTTTATGGGATAGGGGTATGCTTGCGAAATAAACTCTTTGACTGGGGCTGGCTCCGGTCAAAGAGTTTTGACGTTCCAGTAATATGCGTGGGCAATCTTGCTGTGGGCGGAACTGGCAAGACGCCACATACCGAATATCTGATAAAGCTATTACAAAAAAACGGAGTAAATGTAGCCACCCTCAGTCGGGGTTACAAGCGTAAAAGCCGAGGCTATGTATTGGCCGATGACAAGAGCAATGTACGCCAAATAGGTGACGAGCCGTATCAAATTAAAAATAAATTCCCCAATGCACGGGTAGCGGTAGACGAAAACCGTTGCCACGGCATTGAGCAACTGCTGAAACTGGAAAATCCCACTGTAGAAGCCATCATCCTGGACGATGCCTTCCAACATCGCCATGTAAAAGCTGGGCTGAACATTCTACTAACTGATTTTCACCGGTTACTGTGCGATGATGCCTTGCTCCCTGCCGGAAGACTCCGCGAACCTTCAAGCGGTAAAAACCGGGCACAGATGGTCATCGTTACCAAATGTCCGGATGATATCAAGCCGATAGACTTCAACATCATAGCTAAACGGCTCCACCTCTATCCATACCAACAACTGTATTTCTCCAGATTCCGCTATGGAATGTTGACACCGCTATTTCCCGAGAAAACGAACAGCCGGAAAGTGCTCTCCTCCCTCACCGGAGACGAGCAAGTACTGCTGGTGACAGGCATCGCCTCCCCCGCCCCCTTGCAGAAAGAAGTGGAATCTTACACGCCGCACGTCAAATTGCTGTCATTTGATGACCATCATGACTTTACTCCCAAGGATTTATTGCAAATAAAGGAACAATTCCTGCACCTGGAAGAGTGGAAAAGACTGATAATCACCACGGAGAAAGATGCGGCAAGGCTGAAACTCCATCCCGCACTGGACGAAACACTAAAGCCGTACATCTACGTGCTGCCGATAGAAATAGAAATTTTACAAAATCAACAATATATATTTAACCAAAACATTATTGGCTATGTTAGAGCGCATTCAAGAAACAGCAGCCTTTCTGAAGGGAAAGATGCACACCCAGCCTGAGACAGCAATCATCCTCGGTACCGGCCTCGGCAGTCTTGCCGGTGAAATCACTGAAAAGTATGAGATAAGGTACGAAGAAATCCCCAACTTCCCCGTCTCTACCGTAGAGGGACACAGCGGAAAACTTATCTTCGGCAAACTGGGCCATAAAGACATCATGGCGATGCAGGGACGTTTCCATTTTTACGAGGGCTATTCCATGAAGGAAGTAACCTTCCCGGTACGTGTAATGCGCGAACTGGGTATCAAGACCTTGTTCGTTTCCAATGCCAGTGGCGGCACAAATCCGGATTTTGCGATCGGCGACCTGATGATTATCACCGACCATATAAACTACTTCCCCGAACATCCATTGCGTGGCAAAAACATACCTTACGGCCCTCGTTTCCCGGATATGAGCGAGGCCTATGACAAAGAGCTGATTCGTAAGGCCGACGCCATTGCAGCAGAAAAGGGCATCAAGGTTCAGCACGGTGTCTATATCGGTACGCAAGGTCCCACATTCGAAACACCTGCGGAATACAAGATGTTCCATATTCTGGGTGCCGATGCAGTGGGCATGTCCACCGTGCCGGAAGTCATCGTGGCAAATCATTGCGGAATCAAAGTGTTCGGCGTATCTGTCATTACAGACTTGGGGGTAGAAGGTAAAATCGTAGAAGTTTCTCACGAAGAAGTGCAGAAAGCTGCAGACGAGGCACAACCGAGAATGACAGAGATTATGCGTGAATTGATTAATAGAGCATAAGAAAGCATGAGAACAGAAATAGCTACCCTCGGTGAATTCGGCCTCATCCGTCACCTCACCGAAGGCATTGAACTAAAGAATGAGTCGAGCCGATATGGTGTCGGAGATGATGCCGCCGTCCTCTCCTACCCGGCCGAAAAGGAAGTGCTCGTTACTACCGACTTGCTGATGGAAGGCGTCCATTTCGACCTTGTGTATGTACCGCTCAAGCATTTGGGGTATAAATCGGCCGTAGTCAATTTCTCTGATATCTATGCCATGAACGGCACACCGAAGCAGATTACCGTTTCCTTGGGCATATCCAAGCGTTTCAGTATAGAAGACATGGAGGAACTCTATGCCGGCATCCGTTTGGCTTGCGAAGAATATGATGTTGACATCGTGGGAGGAGACACCTCCGCTTCCTATACTGGGCTTACCATCAGCATCACCTGCATAGGCGAGGGTGAGAAAGGAAAAGTGGTCTACCGCAATGGTGCCCGCGAAACCGACCTGATTTGCGTCAGCGGCGACTTGGGTGCCGCCTACATGGGACTACAGCTTTTGGAACGCGAAAAGGCGGTGCTCAAAGGAGGTGACAAAGACTTGCAACCGGACTTCTCGGGGAAGGAGTATCTTCTGGAACGTCAACTGAAGCCCGAAGCACGCCGTGACATCATTCAGAAACTGGCAGAAGAAGGTATACAACCCACCTCCATGATGGATATATCGGACGGACTTTCTTCGGAATTACTGCATATCTGTACCCAAAGCAAAGTGGGTTGCCGAGTTTACGAAGAACATATTCCTATCGACTATCAGACGGCTGTAATGGCAGAAGAATTCAATATGAACCTGAGCACTTGTGCACTGAACGGAGGCGAGGATTATGAGTTATTGTTCACCGTCCCCATTGCCGACCATGAAAAGGTTGCCGAAATGGAAGGCGTCAAGCTGATTGGCCATATCACCAAACCGGAATTAGGCTGCGCCCTAATTACCCGTGACGGTCAAGAGTTTGAACTCAAAGCACAAGGATGGAATCCTTTGAAGGAAGAAGAAGCGGAAAAAGCATAACTATAAAACTTTTTCAGTATTTTTTTTCAAATCATAAACGCTGATAATTAGCCATATAGCCAATTATCAGCGTTTTTTATTATGAAAGCTATTGCATAGTCCAAAAGTTTCACTACCTTTGCAACCGCAAAAGAGATAAACATGGTGCCATAGCTCAGTTGGTAGAGCAAAGGACTGAAAATCCTTGTGTCCCCGGTTCGATTCCTGGTGGCACCACTTTTAAAAGACTTCTAATTTGGTAAATCTCTGGAAATTAAACATTTCAGGGATTTTCTTTTTCCTCAAACTCCCACATTTTTAGCAAAATTATGTAATTCCGTTGGTCTAAATCGTGACCAATTTTGGTCTTGAAGAAATTGACCACGAATTGTATCATAAGTCACTGATTGTCTTACTGTTTAATTCTTGCTATTCTGCACGATTCAGTAACTTTAAACATTAATTTTTAGAGTATGAAACGACAGACTTTTAATGCGCTTTTCTTTATTAGGAAAACCCAATTAAAGAAATCAGGTGAAACGTCCATCATGTTGCGCATTACAATTGAGGGGCAACTCACCGAATTACAACTCAAACGGGATGTAATACCTACACAATGGAATCAATCCAAAGAACGTTGTACTGGTAGGGATGCTACATCAATAGAGATTAATCGCTATCTTGAATCGGTTAAACTTCGATTGTTAGACATTCATAGGGAAATGGAAGATGCAGGAAAACTTATCAATCCGATGGAAGTAAAGCGTAGATTTCTAGGACTGGATGAAAAGCATAAGATGTTCTTTGAAGTATTCCAAGAACATAACGACAAATGCAGGGAACTGATAGGCAAAGATTATGCAAAGGTTACTATCTCCCGTTTTGATACATGCTTGAAATACTTTAGAGAAATGCTTCTAAAACAGTACCATCTAAAGGATATTCCGATAAAAGAAATAAATAATGCCATCATTCAGGACTATATTCATTTCTTGAAATCAAAAAAGAATCTGCAAGAGAATACCGTTATCCGTTACATGAAAGTAGTCAAGAAGATTACTAACATGGCTCTTGCAAATGACTGGATAGATAAGAATCCGTTTATGAATATCCACTTCCATGAGCAGGAAGTACATAAGGAATTTCTAACCAAAGAAGAATTAGAAATTCTACGAACTAAAGTTTTCAATGTACCACGCTTGGAATTGGTACGTGATATTTTCTTATTCCAGTGTTGGACTGGATTAGCGTTCATAGATGTATCGGAATTGAAGCCCGAACATTTGGTAACAGATAATGAAGGTAACATCTGGATAAGAAAGGCTCGCCAAAAGACAAAAATCATGTGTAACATTCCACTCTTGGATATTCCGTTAGCTATATTGGATAAATACAAGGGTTATCCGCTTTGCGAAAAGAAAGGTACATTATTACCCGTTCCATGCAATCAAAAGGCAAACAGTTATTTGAAGGAAATAGCTGATTTCTGCGGAATTAAGAAGAACCTGACCACTCATACAGGACGTCATACTTTTTCGACTGTCGTTACGCTAGCTAACAATGTTTCATTGGAAAATGTATCTAAGATGCTCGGTCATACCAATACGAAAATGACACAACGGTACGCAAAAGTATTAGATCAGAGTATTCTCCGAGATATGCAGAACGTACGGGAGAACTTCTCTACTAAAACCACCTAAAGATGAAAACGGCTACCCAATCCATTCAGACGGTAGCCGTTTATCTATCTTCATTATATTAAAAGCTAAAAAGAATAATCTTCTATATTATAGGCAGAACGAAACCTATCTTCCAAAACCTTCTTTATATCCGATTCACGAAACAGCACTTTGCCCGGAAGTTGAATAAAAGGGAAAATACCATCATCCCGATAATACTGTAAAGTCCTACGGCTGATTTTGAGAATAGAACAAAGTTCTTCGCTTGTCAGATACCGTTCACCCTCAAACATGGGCTTATTATTCTTCAATGCATATTCTATATAAGGTAAAGCCCTATCTAACGATTGCAATAATTCTTGGCTATCCTCATTCGTGTACAAATCCACAAGCAATTATTCTTTAATAGTTACTTTTATTCTACCTGAATCTAATAATTTTTGTACTTCGGCAACCTTATAATATACTTTCTTGCCAACTGTCGAAAAAGAAAGTTTGCCACTCTCCCGTAGAGACTGTAATGTTCTCAAAGAAATATTTAAGGAAGCTGCCAATGTCTTGCCCTCTATCCATTCTTTCTCAATACACATATCAGAGGAAGATAAAAAAGTATTATCTGCTAATGATATAATCTGTTTCAGCTTCTTTCTAAAAGAATCGAAGGAAACTCTTTCTATTGCTACTATATCCATATATAAATTACTTTTCAAAATTCATTTTCTCAATCCTTTTCTTTTAAAGTAAGTTTTTCAGAACTCAATATGAAGCATTGACAAAGATAAGTTCTGTATTTAGCCTGTTCAAGTCCAAGCCTTCGGTTTAGAAGAAAATCTTCCTCTCACTATGTTCGAGCGTATTTTCATCTAAAGACTTGCACAGACTAAATACTTCACTGGAAAAGTCAATGATTCAAATTAAATTCCGAAAAACAATGTTTTTGAGAGTGGTAGGTTATTCTTTCCAACTTTCAAAGTAGTGTTTTTGGAGTAGCTTATCAATATCACTTTGGCGGTAGATGATTTTACCTTTTATCTGGATAAAGGGTATTAATCCTGTATCTCGCCATTCTTGTAGGGTTCGCAAACTGACATTCAGCTTCTTGGAAACTTCATGATTAGAAAGAAAACGTTCTCCGTTCAAGTGGGGCTTGTAGTGCTTTACTATAATTTCAATGCCGTTCAGTATTGAATCGAGCAAAGAAATAAATTCTTTGACTTGTGGTGTATCTTTATTTATTAGTTCCATGATTGAAAGATTGTTTTATTGAAATATTGATTTCAAGATTTCCAGATGGCTAATCAGTTATATGATTAGCAGTCTGATTAATTAGTTACGCAGATAGTCACCTAGTGATGAAATGCTAAGTACATCTTTTGCCGGATCATAATCTATATAGAGCCGTTTGGATGCAGTGACAATAAAATACTGGCTACCATCTTTTTGTATCTCATACGTAGCAGGAGAAGCCTGTTTGGTGGTTTCCGATACATATATAATAGAAAGAAGATAATCTTTGTCGTTCCGGTAGATAATAACCGTAGGATTCAGATTAATGCTTTCCCATGTGCCGACAATAGAAAACAAATTGAAGGACGGATAATCTTCTTTAGTTCTTTTCATAAGGCATGGTTTGTTTGGGTGATTGATTCAGTGTTTCACTGTCCGCAATAATTCTTTTGTAATAAGCAAATTTATAATAAATCTTACTGCCTATTTGAGAATAAGACAATCTTCCGTTACTCCGGTAATACTGTAACGTTCGTTTGCTAAAGCCCAACAACAGGCACACTTCCTGACTATCCAGCCAATTTTCTACTTTCTGTGTATGAGTGCTGCACAAACTTTCTATCCGTTTTGCAAACTCCATGAACCGTTCGCAAACATACGAAAATGTTCTTCCTTCGATGGTTACTACTTCCATACTTCTAATTTTTAATGGTTTATAAAACACGTTGATTCTATTTTCATCGGCAAATGAAAGAAGAATCAAGAGCCGTTTTAAAAACTGTCTATGGATGGCATAGTAAGTTCAGCATTGGCTTGATAGTAAAAAACTTTCTACCACTGCAAATTTACCAAGCAGATTATTTGTATGTTTCCGATAAGTAACATATATTTGTTCCCAAATAGTAACAATATATAAAATGGCAGGAAAAAGCACAACAGGCGAAAGAGATCGGGAAGCTACTGAAAAACGGTTGCTGGATACTATCGGTAAAATGATTGCCGAAGATGGCTTCGAGAAAATCGGCATTAACGCTATAGCTACCCAATCAGGTGTTTCAAAGATATTGATATACCGCTATTTTGGTTCGGTAGAGGGACTTATGGCTGCTTACATACGGCAACATGATTTTTGGCTCAATTTCCCACTTGAATATCCCAGCCGTAAAGAACTACCTGCATTCGTGAAAGGTATGTTTCAAGGACAGATTGAGCAATTAAGGAATAATCCTACTTTAAAAAGGCTTTATCGCTGGGAACTATCTTGCAATAATGATATGATCGTAAAGCTAAGAGAGCAGCGGGAGAAAGTTGGAATAGACCTTATTAAAAAAGTGAGTGAACTAACAGGACATCCGCAAAAGGAGATAGCGGTAATGGCTTCCCTCTTGACTGCATCTATTACTTATCTGGTGATGCTGGAAGATTTCTGTCCGGTATATAACGGCATCCTCCTAAATGAAAACTCCGGTTGGGAACAAATAAACGAAGGAATTGAGGTCTTTATCAATAAGATATTTCAAAATGAACACTGATTTCATACAAATAGCCAGCTATGCTTCTAAGGCTCCTTCGGGACATAACACGCAACCTTGGAAATTTCACATTGCTGATAATACAATTACGGTTATTCCAAACTTCGAGGTTGCATTACCTGTCGTTGATGGAAATAACCGGGAGTTATTCATTAGTTTAGGTTGTGCAGTCGAAAACCTATCTATTGCGGCTAACCATTTCGGCTATACAACTCAAATAGTTGAATATAGCATCAAAGGAATCATTCTTGAATTAACAAAGAATGACCTCATGGTTGAAAATCCTCTATTCCATCAAATAGAAAAACGGCAAACAAACCGTAGTGTCTATAATGGTAATAAAGTATCGAATGAAATGCTGCAACAGCTTCAATCCATTCAAAAAGAAGATGCTGTTCAATTCTACTTTGCCGAAATAGGTACACCATTTGCCGACACAATTATCAAGTACATGCTGAAAGGGAATGAAATTCAGATGAATGATGCTGCTTTTAAAAATGAATTACTTTCGTGGATGAGATTTAATAAGAAACAGATTACAGAGACACAAAACGGATTAAGTTATCTCGTTTTCGGAAACCCGCCATTGCCCGAAATATTTGCACGCCCCATAGTTCGCTTATTCCTAAAATCCAATATGCAAAATAAATCGGATAGGAAAAAAATCGGTTCTTCCTCACATTTCGTTATATATACCACGCAGAATAATACCATTGAAGAATGGCTTAATTTAGGGAGAAGCCTTCAACGCTTTTTATTAAAAACTAGTGAAATAGGAATTTCTTACGCTTTCCTGAACCAACCATGTGAAGTTACCACATTGTCGATTGCTCTACGAAAAGAGTTACCTATTAATAAGGAATATCCTACCTTGATATTGAGAATAGGTTATGCCAATCCAGTGCCCTATTCTCCTCGTAAGAATATTGAAACATTATTAAGATAATCTTTTTTTGCTTGCAATGTTCCCGATAAGTAACAAATGATATAATAACAATTTAATAAAACTAACATGAAGAAAATGGGATTGACATTCATTTATTTATGGCTCATTAGCCTTTGTTCCTGCCAAAAGGAACTAATTGAGTATGAGAAAGGAGATGTAAAAATCTGCATAGAGCAGGGTGAACAATGGCTGCATGATTTTCCTTTGTTTTTGGGTATTAATAAAAAGAATCCACCGCAAATTGCTATTTGGTTGGAAGATACACAAGGGAATTATCTTTCAACGGTTTATGTAACTCATAAAATCGCCACTCAATCTTGGCAAGCATCGGGAGGAAACCGACGAAAAGAAGCTCTACCTCATTGGTGTTATTCACGTGGAGTTAAATACGATGATGGACTTTATTTGCCAACAAAGAAAGAGCCATTAATAGATGGCATATCAGGAGCGACCCCACACGAAAGCTTTAATATTAAACTAAATCCGGCAACAGCATTAAAGAAGTTCGTAGTAAAAATAGAAATAAATCATTCCACTGATTTCAATGAAGCCTTCCCTAAATCAGCCAAAGATGGAGAAGCCAACTATTCAGGAGGTAAAGAAGGAAGCGGACAACCTGCAATCGTATACGCTGCCAATGTAGATTTATCGTCAGGTGAAAAATCATTTGAAGCAAATCTGATGGGGCATAGCAGCCCTGACGGTAGTTCCGGAGAAGTCAATAAAGATACATCGGGGCTGACAACTGCTTTACATATTGTGAAACGTATAACTGTAATTATTCAATGAAAAAGATTATTCTACTTATTATAGTTTGTTGCGCTACTGCTATTGCAACAGCGCAACAAACAGAACGCTTCACTTTTGCTACAAGTGTAGGAACAGGGATTGACATGAACGAGCCGGCAACCACTCCGTTTGCGTGGCAAGCTCTTGGCTATTATGCTATCAACAAACGGCTATCGGTCGGTATCGGGACAGGATTATCTATTTATGAGAAAACTCTGATTCCGCTATTTGCCGATGCAAAATTGTTAATCATAAAGCCTAGAAAATTCACTCCTTATATAGAATGTGGCGTTGGATATAGTTTTGCACCGGATAAAAATGCTAATGGAGGTTTTTATTTGAATCCGTCTGTTGGGGTAGAATATTCAATTTGTAAAAGTAAGAAGTTATTCTTGACTTTAGGATATGAATCCCAGAAACTTGGACAGCTGAAAACGCAAAAACAATCATTGTTTACAGCTGAGTTTGCAGAGAAGTTAAGCCATCATGCTATTTCAATAAAGATTGGATTCATGTTTTAAAGACATAAAGAAATCATTCAGCAACATGTAACAGACTTTGGTCTGATTATTAATACTCATTAATTATTAAACACTCATGCCTATGAATGATTTATCAAAAACGAGGATTATCATCTTATTGACTGATTCCTCACAAAAAGTAACTGACACAGAAATGCAAGACGCTTATGACGAATTTATCAGGTGCATAGCAACAATTGGCAGTTCAAAAGATAACTCCAATATCTTTCGGATGCTGAATCTCACTCGTATTGAGATAGCACCCTTAAAAGAGCTATATCAGTACGGGCAGGGGGAAAAATGCGCTTAAAAATTCTTATCTGCACAAAGTGCTGGCTATTATCAATGTAGAATTGGAACTATTAAGTCTAAAAATTAAGCATCCTGAATCATTTGATTCTCCCACCTCACCAACATTCGAATCAGATCTATATGTAATCCCTAAGTCAAAGGACTTGGGGATTATTGGTATTGCTGAAATAGTAATAGGGTTATCTTTTTTAGGCGAAGTAGTCGGAAAAGACGGAAAACCCGTCCCATTAGTTCGTTTAGCTCACGGTTTTGAAGTCCTTTTCAATTTAAAATTTGGAAGTATATACGATAAACTGGATGCTATTTTTATGCGTAAACCATTCAATCTGACCAAAACATTAGATGCTTTAAAGAATGCAATTAACAAAGAAGCCCGTAAACGAGCTAATAAACATTAGACAAAATGGTTTTATAATTCTCTTATTTACAACTATTTGAATTTTATTTTTAGGGGAGTAGGTAACTACTCCTCTTTTTCTAGTTCTCCATTCTGCCGATTTTTGCATCATCAATCGATTGACATTCATAATGTATCACCAAAAAATGAAGCAAAATGTATAGAGACAACGAAAACTTTGAGAAATGGATGGAAAAGCTATCCAAGAAACTCACTGAAATAGGGAAAGACTTAAAGTCCCTAATCAATACCGATAAAGTATTAGATGATAATGAAAAGATACTCGATAATCAGGATTTAGCCTTTCTTCTGAAAGTATCTTTCCGAACTCTTCAACGTTATAGAGTAAGCGGAGTACTACCTTTCTTTACCATCGGAAAAAAACTTATTATCGTGCTGGTGATATCCGGTCTTTCATTCGTGAACGTGCCGATTTCCAAACCTACAAACAGTTTGAAGAAGCCAATCAATTAAAGAATCAGCCTTAAAAGCTAAAGGTAGCAAATTTAAGAATGAAGCATTACTGCTCCTTCCTTGTGCTACCACCCCAATTTAGCAGAAACAGCTACGCCTTTCGGCTTTGCTCGTTTCGCTAAATTGAGCAAGAGGGAACTGGACAAGTCCTGTTCTCCCTCTTGCCCTGCGGGGCAAAGCCTTCGGCTTTAGCGTGTTACAAGAACACGCTGTAATGACACCTGTAATAAGCATTTTCTTTGCAATACTTATTATCAAGTATTTACCTATTCATATTTCTATAAAAAAGTAATTACCATGCCAAATAGTAGTCGAAAAACGATATTCACTACCATTTCCATAGACAAGGAAACGGCAGCTTTAGTAGAGAAGATATGCAAACGCTATTCACTGAAAAAGTGCGAAGTTGCAAAATTGGCGTTCGGGTATATAGATAAGGCACATATCAATCCATCCGAAGCACCTGAATCTGTAAAATCGGAACTAGCGAAAATAAATAAGAGACAGGATGATATTATCCGCTTTATCCGTCACTATGAGGAAGAGCAACTGAATCCCATGATACGGGCAACAAATTCTATTGCTTTGCGTTTCGATGCTATCGGCAAAACTTTAGAAACTCTTATTCTCTCTCAACTGGAAGCCAGTCAGGAGAGACAAACAGTCGTACTAAAAAAGTTAAGTGAACAGTTCTGTTACCATGCCGATATGATAAACAACCAGTCCAAACAGATTAATGTACTTTATCAGATACACCAACGAGATTATAAGAAGTTGCTTCAACTGATACAACTCTATTCGGAACTTTCTGCTTGCGGTGTGATGGATAGCAAAAGGAAAGAGAACCTGAAAAACGAAATCGGTAATTTAATAAATACCTAGAGCCATGCACATAGATTTTGCACCGCCATCTAACGGTACATATAACAATGCTGGTAGTAGCCGGCAGTTGGCTAATTATTTAGAACATAAAGATTTGGAACGCATGGAAAAGGGTATTTACACCGAAGACTTTTTCAATCTAGCAGATGATAACATCTATAAATCAAAGGTTATAAAGGATATAGATAGTAATATTGGGCAACTCCTGAAAACGGGTGCCAAGTTCTATGCTATTCATGTCAGCCCATCGGAGAAGGAACTTAGAGCAATGGGTAACACAGAGCAGGAACAAGCAGAAGCCATGAAACGTTATATTCGTGAAGTGTTTATTCCTGAATATGCCAGTAACTTCAACAAAGAACTATCCGCTTCGGATATAAAATTCTACGGTAAGATTCATTTTGATCGTAGTCGTTCAAATAATAAACTGAATATACACTGCCATTTGATTGTGAGTCGTAAAGATCAAACCAATAAGAAAAAGCTGTCACCACTTACCAATCATAAGAACACTAAAAATGGGATAATCAAAGGTGGTTTTAACCGCAAGCACCTATTCCAACGGGCAGAACAAGGCTTTGATAAACTATTCAGTTACAACCGCCAACAATCCGAATCGTTTGATTTCCATAACATAATGAAGAATGGCCCTACATCCGAACAACTTAAAGTTCAGGAACAAGAAATTCTATTTTGTGAAAGAAAAAAAGGAATCAATCAAGAAAACTTGCTTTCTATCAATCTTGAAAACAAAAAAACAAATTATCATAGATTCAATACAAATAGCAATATTGTCATCCAAAAAGAATGTCATATTTCTATCAACATAATTTCCAACGCTACATTAGAATCAAGCTTTCCATCCAAGGACGAGAAACAAACTAAGAAAAAAAAGAAGAAAAGGCGTAGACCTTAATTTCTTATGTATTTATGTTCTAAATAGCAAATCAAAAACATCGAATTAGAAGACTAACTTGTTTCTTGACTCTAAGAACTTTCTCTGAAAAAGGGTTAATAGTTGGAATTGTATTATCTTTGCTCAAAGACATGAAATTTATAGTATATGCTTGATAAAAAAGATTATAAAACTATCAATATGGGCGAGAAGTCTGCCTATATTGAAAAAAATGAAGGGACTGTTAATCTCTATCATGGAGAACAACAATCTCTATCAACAGAAGAGATACTACTTAACATAAACAATGCATCAGTAGATTTATCTAGTTATGAGAATACATTCCAAGGAAAAATTCATATTGAAAGAGATGAAACAAAAGACTTGTTTAACTGGATAACGACAGAGACTGACGAAAAGACCCCTAGTATAGTTTTATTAGTCGGCAATGCTGGTTATGGAAAATCAGTTGTTCTAAAAGATCTATTCTCTTTATTAAAAAGTCATGACATCCCTTCTTTAGGTATAAAAGCTGATAAAATACTAAATATAAGTTCTATAAAAGACATAGAAACTGAATTAAATCTCAAAGATAATATTTTCTCAATATTTCAATCATTATCAAGAACTAAAATCTGTGCTTTTATAATTGACCAAATTGATGCACTTTCTTTGTCTCTATCATCCAGTCGGCATGCTATTAATTCTTATGACAGATTAATCAAACAATTAGAATCACTACCTAATGTTAGGATTATAATCTCTTGCCGGACTTATGATTTAGATTATGACGCAAGTTTACGAGCATATAAAAAAAACAAAGTAATTAATCTATCATTGTTAAAAATAGAACAGGTAAAGCAAGTTTTATCTGAGTTCAAAATTAATATTGATGAAAAAAATAATCGCTTAATAGAATTTCTTCGCGTTCCTTTACATTTGAATTTATTCTGCAAATTAAGAATAACGAAACAGTTTAATGACTCTATTTCGCTCCAAAAGTTGTATGATGAAATTTGGATTGAGTTTATAGAACAAAGCATTTATATACAACCCGAGAAGTTAATTGATGCATTAACTATAATAGCCCAAAGAATGAACGATCAGCAACAGATTGTTGTTGACAAAAGGTTGTTTAGCCTATATTATAAAGAAGTTAATTTTCTTCTTCATAATGAGTTGCTAAGAGAGTATACTTCTGATAAAATGCAATTTATACATCAAACCTTCTTTGATTATGTCTACTCTAGAACATTTATAGACTCAGGCAAATCCGTTACAAATTGGTTAAGTAAAATCCATCAAGGGCTTTTCATTCGTTCACAAACAAAGCAAATTTTTTCTTATTTAAGAGAGCTAGATCACTTGGCTTATATAAATGAATTAAAGATACTTATTACAGGAATGGAGTATCGATTTCATTTAAAACTTTTATTAATAAATGATTTGGGTTTCTATAATAATCCAACAAAGCAGGAAAAAAAGTTTGTATTAGATTGTATAACAA